>ENA-OPYU01000721-OPYU01000721.1-human-gut-metagenome-genome-assembly--contig:-NODE-721-length-12492-cov-3.116377_pt1 | contig 12492 bp, 23 predicted proteins | sample MGYA00242637_ERZ504482 | MGnify/ENA primary metagenome ERZ504482 (study PRJEB26092, sample SAMD00036237) | human gut metagenome | host: Homo sapiens | study: EMG produced TPA metagenomics assembly of...
CCTGGCGTCCTCCGCTTTTACTGTCACTTCTTTTCCTGAAGAATCCACAAGAGTCACTATTGCCATGACTGGTGCATCATCCGGCCGTTCTTCACAACCAAAATCCAGGTCTTCATCGATTCGTTTTTACTGTGTACATCATAGTTCAATCCTCTGAAGTAATATTAAGAATCAGTTTTCTACATACCTTCTCCGATAATATTCCATCGTACGATACTCTTCGTATGAAGTTACTTTCGGAAAATCCTTCCAGTTTGTTCCTCGGGCAAAGAACTTTTTCCAGCTTTCCACTACCTCAGCATCTGTAACAGCCAGCCGTACATCTCCCTCGTTATAGAAACCGTACAGAATCGGCATCTTATACACTTTCTGCATATCCGTTGTTTCAATCAACTGCAGAAACTCTCTTCCTAAGGTCTGAACATTGACAACCGAATAACTGCCAGGTATTGAATTTTCAAGGTGCATAGCTAAAATCTATGTGCGAAGTTTGAGTTATTGACTTTTCGCAGTCTATCGAAAGACAGACGGACAATCTAATTTTCCTTTTACTATACACCTTTTGATAGATTTTTCACGCAAGATCAACTCAAGTATAACATAGATATAACCTCTGTAGTACATCTTTCCTGTAAAACAAACTTATCATTCTGTACAATCACCTGTCCCTGTAAAAATATGCTGTAAAAATATTTGTTCTTTCCCATTTATCCCTCGATTTAATTACTGTTTTTAATTCCTGCGATCCATTATCTCTAATGCCACAGCATCTGCATTCATCTTTTTCGGATCATTAACACTAAATCCTCTACACATGTAAGAATCCACAATAATGCGGTACTAACTCGAACATCTTTTAATATCTTTCGGTTCTTCTCTTTTTCCGGGATCTGCATCACTGTTATCATTAGCATAAGTGCCTGTATCTTATTTGCATGTACCGCTTGTCTTCGCTTCATAAGCTCCATTTTCATTTCTATATTTGACTTCAATAGTTGAACCCTCCTCTTAATCTTCCATAAACTCGAAATATTCCTGTCTTTTCAGAAATAGAAAAAGTGATGACCACATTGATCACCACCTTAACCATCTGTATTTTCTAATGTTTGCTCACGCAAAACTCCACTTTAACTTTCACTCAACCTTTTCTTTAGCTCAATGATATTCTCCTCAATCCGCTGTATCACAGCCTTGAAATCATCATCTGATTTTCCCGTTGGATCATCAAGTCCCCAGTTATCATCAAACGCCCTTCCAATAAAAGAATATCCCACATTGCATCCCATTGATATTGCAATATCAATATCTGGGATTTATTTTATCCTGATTTTTTCAGGTCTTCTACGATTTCATTGTAACGCTTTTTTGTTTCAGACGATAGAAAAAACAGTACAATTGCTGTCACTATCCATAAAAACTCCCGGAATTGTAGTAAAGGAATGTCTCATAATACTGAGAACAGCCGGATTCTGTACCTGATTTGCCACATATCCATATTTTCCAAGAAGTGCTGCAAGAAGCGCTGTTCCTATTGCCATGCCAATTTTATTTCCCAGTGACACAAATGCATATTGAAAACCATCATTCCTTAAGCCCGTTTTCCACTCTCCGTATTCTACGCAATCGGGAATGATCGCATAGATTGCAGTGTTAAATCCAGAAAAAAGGAATTGTGTAATTCCTGCAAGTGTATAGAACGCTGCCGATGTTTCTTTTACATTGAAGAAGAACATACAGAGCATGGAAATTCCGGTAAAAAGGGCCAAAAAGTAGATGCAGTTCTTCCTTTATTATTCAATTTTCGGAATACAGGCTGGAAACATGCAGCACCGATAATGGAAGGAATGATAATGCACATGGAATATGTAGTATAGTAGGATGCATTTCCCTCTACATAAGTGAAATAGTATAAAACATCTGCATTTCTTCCATAAAGTGTAAATCCGAATAACACCTGTCCGATTAATGCCAGAATATATGGGCGGTTCTGCATCACTGCTCTTAACTGCACTTTTATGGATATTTTGTCTTTTTCCGGCATAATCACCTGCTCTTTTGTTTTTGCGAAACAGAAGAAATGACAGGCTGCAAAAATACATCCGTATATGATTGCTACCAGTAGGTATCCGGTTTTAGCACTTTGACTGCCAAGTTTTCCAATCAGTGGAACTGTAATGATATTGATAATTCCAATTGCAACCATTGCAGATACTGAACGTGATGTATTAATCTTTGCACGTTCATCGATATCCTGTGTCATTGCTCCACAAAGGGTGCCATACGGGATATTTACACAAGTATATCCAAGTACCAACAGACAGTATGTAATTACCATATAGATAACCTTTGATCTGTCCGACCAGTCCGGATGTGCCCAGAATGTCATAATCAGAAGCACGGCCGTGATCGGAGCTGCAATGAGAAGCCATGGACGATAACGTCCCCATTTTGTTTTGGTTTTTATCTGTCAGTCCACCCACGATCGGATCATTGATCGCATCCCAAAATCTCGAAAACAGCATCAGGGCAGAGACTGCTGCCATACTGATTCCGAATACGTCTGTGTAAAAAATCATGAGAAAATTACTGACGAACATCCAGCTGAAATTACATCCTACATCGCCAAATCCATATGCGATTTTACTGATCAACGGAACTTTTACATTTTCGTTTTTACTCTCCATAATTCCTCCTGCCTGCTGCCATCCTCCGTCTTTCCGTTTACTCATGTCTTCTTTACAGCAGTCTTTTTTCATATATCTTTGTCTTACATAAGGCTTATGATCAGCAGGGTATTTTATTTTTCCTGCACATTGATAATCACTTTCATTGTAGTTTCACGGTTATCGTCAATGTACTGGTATGCTTTCAGATAATCTTTAAATGCAAATGTCTTAGAGATCAGCGGTCTTAAATGCACTTTTCCTTCATTCACCAGTCTGATTCCGTCTACATAATCATCATGTCTGTACATCATTGTGCTCTTGATATCAAGCTCATGATCATTTGCAACTGCCAGATCGATCTCAGCCATTCCTGCAAAAACTGCAACCAGCACAATCACGCTTCCTTTTCTTGCATATTTGATCGCCTGTCCCATTGTAATGTTATTTCCTGCACAATCATAGATAACATCTGCCTTATCCGGTCCAAAGGCTTCTACCATTGCTTCCCCGAAATTTTTATTTCTTGTGTTGACACACACGTCAATTCCACACTCTTTTGCTTTTTCCAGACGAAGATCACTGACATCTGTGATCATAACTTTAGCTGCTCCCTATCCCTTTTGCAGACTGCGCTACCAGATTTCCAATCGGACCGGCTCCTATCACCACAATATTCATTCCTGTTACATCGCCCATCTGTTTAACACCATGAACAGCCACTGCCAGAGGCTCGATCATTGCGCCCTCTTCATAAGACATATCTTCCGGTATCGGTGTTACTTTTGATGCATCAACTGCAAAATACTCGGATGCAGTTCCTGTTGTCTGGAATCCCATTACTTTCAGTTCTTCGCAGAGATTGTATTTTCCGTGACGGCATGGATAACAATGTCCACAATATACCTGTGGCTCAATTGTTACTTTCTGTCCCACATGAAATTCTGTTACTGCATCACCTGTTTTTACCACTTCTCCTGATACTTCATGTCCCTGGGTTACCGGATATTTTGTAAAAGGATGTTTTCCGTGATATACATGGATATCAGAACCACAGATACCAATATTCATAATCTTAACCAAAATCCTGGTTGTCTTTAATCTCTGGTACGGGAACCTCTCTGAAAATAATTTCTCCTGGATTTGTCATAACCTGCTGTAACATAATATTTTCCTCCTTGTTTGTTGAATGTACTTTGAACCTCTAGTTATTTGTTATATTTTATTAAATGTTTTATTAAAGTAATTACATTATTATTCAAATCTCTAACTTTGTCAATAAACATTTAAAAATATTTCTCATTTCTACCAGTTGCACAAAGTAAAGATTTTGTTTTTATGCAGATTTTACTATAGCAATCCTTCTGATTGTCTTCGGAATTCCCTCAACAAAAACACCCTGATCACAACGTTTCATTGTTGTAATCAGGGTATTTTTTCGTATTCAGATATTTTTTTACTATGATATATCGGCAGATTATAGGCAAATCTATATCTTTCCGATAAAATCCTGCAGGAAATGCTTTGCTGCACCTACAGCTGAGGCTTCTTTCTTATAAGAACAGTTTTTCAGATATCTCAGATCATGATCAAATCCATTATACTTCATTACTTTTTCCCCAAGCGGTATCATATAATCTGAGAGATATCCACCCATTTCACCTCCAAGAATGATATCCATATCATATGCCATGCGCAGATTTGAAATCAGAATTGCAAGATAATCAAGATACTCTTCCCATTTTTCTCTGCCTTTTCATCATTACTTTTGAGCAGCTGCATAAACTGTTCCACAGAATCCTTTGACTCACCAACAAGTGCACCTGCAGCGCAATAAGCATCTGCACAACCTAATTTTCCACAATAACACTTGCGGCCTTGAGGTACAAGTATCATATGTCCAAATTCTCCGGCCTTCTGATTTTCTCCGGAAAACAAATTTCCCCCTATGCAAAATGCACCACCAAGAGTCTGATTCAACGAAAGGTAAATTGCATTCTGATAGGTGTTCATATCTTCTGCCATCATTGCCGCATTGGCATCATTTGCAAAATAAACCGAGACAGAAAATGCCTGTTCCAGGAAACTAAGACTATAGTTTTCAAGTTTCAGTGCGTGGGATTTTATCACCAGTTTCTGCTCCTGATTAATGATTCCCGGAATAGAGATTCCAACACCCAGAAGCTTTTCTTTCTGTTCTGCATCATCCATATGATCCAGAAATTTCGCCGCATAATCTGCCACCTGACTGCAATATGACATATCAGATACAAATTTCAGACGAATCCGCTCTGATTTCACAATCTCATACTTCAGATTTACCAGCACCATTCCCAGATGATTTGCAGTGATCACAATTCCCATTGCATAACGATAGGATGGATTGATTCCAATACTTTTAGCCTTTCTTCCTCCTGTGGATTCATATTCTCCAGTTTCTATTATGATACCTTTTTCCCAAATTAAATCTTTTACATTAGACAGAACTGTTGGCATACTCAGATTCAGTTCTTTGGATATTTCCACTTTTGATGTGGATTCTCTATTTATAATATAATTTACGATTTTTGATTTCGTAGCAAATTTCTTTTCCAGTCCGCTCATTCTGTTTCTACCTTCTTTTATGAATGTATTTATAAAAGAATGATACCTGTTATTGTCATATTTGTAAATAGCCATTGTCTCTGCAGAGTATGTTGCTGCAAATATAAAGTCCCTATCGCAGAGTTCAGAGCAATTGTTAAGCTATCAATGTTCGTTAATAGTTGCTTTCGCATGCAACCATCCAATTACGCTTCTTGAGTATCATTATTTGAGACTTTGCAAACCATATCTTTCATAACCACTACTCCATCATGGAAGAGCCGTCCACTATTTATTTTATTAGTAACAAGCGCTGAAAGCAGGTCTCATTTCTTCGATCTGTCTGCGAGTCAAGCCATATCCGACAGCTGATTTTTTCCCAGTTATCTCTGATGATTTTCAAGATATCTTCCGCATAGTCTTCCGCATCCGATTTGGAAATACCGAATCTCACAGCGGTCTGCACTGCCAGATCAATACTGATTCTGTTATCTTCCTCATCCACATTAAGAGACAGCTCATCGCCATAAGGAACAGGATTTACGTCATACAAAGGTGAAAGAATCCATCCCTTGTCTGTCAGAATAAACGCACGATTTCTCAGGTGATCATCCGTATTGGTAACCACCATTATTTAGACCTCCTTGGTGCGCGTTTTACTTGTGATTAGATTGAGATCCTGTAGCTGCCTGCCCATCTCGTCGTCCTTGGCAACAAGCAGAAGATCCTTATCCATATTATCTTGGCCAAAAATCTACCGGCACTACCTCAAATCGATATTTCTGCTTCGCATTCGGATACTTCTCCCGATCCACTTCACTGCAAAACATGTCGTATGGTCTGGCGCATGTTTTATAAGGCGGATACAATGCCTGATAAATTACCAGCTTCTCATCATTTTCTGTATGTTGCGCAAAAGCCAGAATCCGGTACAAGTACTCCGCTGTTTCCAGATTTACATTTTCCCGTTTAAAATGCTGGACTACATCACCAATATGAAATCTACATTCTTCCATTTCGAACTAATTCTCCTTATCCATCGCCATATGTATCATTTTCTCGAAGGATTCTCTAAAATGCTCATTATCCTCCGATGTTCGTTTTCTTGATCCTTTTAAATGATTCTTTCCGGATGCCCTTCGTGCCATCTTATTCAGATGCCGCTCCATAAGCATCTGGTCAATATTCTCATTGGTATACCATTTCCCAGATTGATGAATCGCATACGCACTTTTTTCCAAGTGCCATTGCCGCCACTCCATAATCCTGTGATACAACAATATCGCCTTCATGGCAAATGCTGATCAGTTTATAATCCACGGCATCTGCTCCGGCTCCAACTACGATCACTTCACTGTAATCAGATGATAACACATGATTGGTATCACACAATAACGTTACCGGAACACTGTGCTCTTTTGCAACTTTTTCAACAATACCAACTACCGGACAGGCATCTGCATCAATCAAAAATCTGCATATCTTCTCCTTTAATTAGACATAAATGGCGTACGAACCTCGATGAGATTATCACTCGGATCATACAGCCTTACAAGCTTCTGTCCACCTACAAGTTCTGTCAGTTCAGTAGCATATCGGACGAAATACTTACCAGATTCATATTTTGCAAGCAATCCATCTATATCAAAATCCTCGCAAATACAGTTCCATCCTGTTATTCAAATGGCGTAGAAGTTTCATTCAATGTTTCCCCATCACGTCGGCATCTGCAAAACAGTCCCTCCGATAAGATCACATTACCTTCATTCTTAAGAATCACTTGCAGTCCAAATAAGTCCTTATAGAACTCTATGGACTTTTTCTATATCATCTACCACAATCAGTACGATTTTTCAGCATATCCGTCACCTCACAATCCGCTTTGAGTCAAGCGAATATTCGCAATCCGCATGCGGTTAAATAATCTTTCCAGACAAATGATCAATTTCATGCTGGCAAATCTGTGCTGTCCATCCTGACAATTTCTGGCGCTTTTTCTTCCAGTTGAAGTCATAATACTCTACTTCAATTTCCTGGTATCTGGTCGTCTTACGAACACCGTCCAGGGACAGACAGCCTTCTTCTGTCTCATACATATCACACTTTGAAACAATCATCGGATTGAACATCACAACATCTATGAATCCCATATTCACAATGATGATATTCTTCTTTACACCAATCATATTGGCAGCCATACCAACACACCGTTCCCGGTTCGCCTGCAGTGTGTCCTGCAGATCCTTTCCAACCTGGATATCAGCTTTCGTGGCTGGTTCAGATGGTTGGCCTAAAAAGAAAACGTCTCTTACAATTTGCTTTACCATTTACTTTCTCCCTGTAGCTTTCATTCTACCTTTTTCCAATTTATTATTTACATCGAAACAAACTTTGTCTCCTTCATTGATATTACGCTCATAGAGCCTGGCGTCCTCCGCTTTTACTGTCACTTCTTTTCCTGAAGAATCCACAAGAGTCACTATTGCCATGACTGGTGCATCATCCGGCCGTTCTTCACAACCAAAATCCAGGTCTTCATCGATTCGTTTTACTGTGTACATCATATTTTAATTCCTCTTGAGATAATATTAAGAATCAGTTTTCTACATACCTTCTCCGATAATATTCCATCGTACGATACTCAATAATATCTTTGTCTACATATTCCCACTCTGCACCTATAACAGGAGTACTAAGTCCAGTTAATCTAATTCCCATATTCTTTCTTCCTCTGCATAAATCCAACTAAGATAAAGCATACTCACTATTCCAAAGATTCTGGAAATAGCACTTAAGCCGCTTTTCAATTCATTGATTACATTCGCATCTACTGATCTAATTCTTCCTTATTTTGATTTTCTCAAATATCTATTAAAATGAACCTTTTGTTCATTATTATACCTTACATGTAATAAATTGTCATAAATAACTTTCCGTATTTTGTTGCTTTCCTTGTTTCTTTATGTTTCTTCCCATCAGCCAAAGCAAATAGCCGAGTATAGTAAAATAAATTTTACTCATTGCCCTTCCTCCTCTTAATCTTCCATAAACTCGAAATATTCCTGTTCACTGGCAAATAAAATGTATTTGCCTTCTACATATCCCATATATCCGTTGCTTGTGTTATAACCTTTCATCTGCCAGTCCTCCTTGGAATTTTTTTGATGTTATCATTTTATAGCAAATGACTGTACAAAAATCCCGACAACCAACAAAAAAAGACACCAACCGCAGTCAGTGTCTCTTCTGTCATTTCTTCAATCTTTCTATTCTCTCACACAAACATCTCATACATTCCCACCATCACTGGCATGGTCACAATTGACAGCAGTGTCGTAAGCACATACAACGAGCTCGCATATGCCGCGTCTTTATCATATAGTTGCGCCATGGATGTCACAGTTGCGCAGGCAGATGTTATGGACGCAATATACACAGTCAGAAGAATCTGTTTGGAATCATTCACTCCCGCAAATGTATTAATCACTTTCATTAAAATCAATATAAATATTGGATAAATAACCAATCGCAATACTGTCGAAACATAGTTTCATTTTTTTAGTAAATACAGTCTTAAGAGGTACATCCGCAATAACCATTCCGGCAAGCAGCATACCGATCGGACCAATCATATTGTTCATCATATCCAAGACATCCTGTACACCCGAAGGCAACTGGATTTTGCAGACAAACAATATCACTCCTACTATGATTGAAATAATATTTACGTTCAGAAATACTTTTTTCCACTCTAATCTATCTTCTTCGCAAAGCATATTTTTGCAGTGTGTCCAGATCAGAATCAGCTGTACCGCAATATAAGCACTGGAGTAAATAACGTACTCCTGTCCAAGCAACTCCTGTACCAGCGGAATCACCAGTATCCCAGCATTTGAATAAATAACAGTTGCACGCTCAATGGTATCCAGCTGCAATACTTGTTTTAATATTGTGGTAAGTATCAGAAATAAAACATGTACCAGAACTGCTGCTGCACATGCCAGGAGCAGTCCTTTTTTTACATCTGCTGTATAGTCCACCTGAAATGCGTCGATAATCACGCATGGAATAACCAGATAAACCATGACTACAGATATGCTTTTACTCTCCGATGACTTCATAAGTCCAGCTTTTACAACCGCATATCCCATAAGCATGATCGCAAAAAGCTTTGCGATCTCTTCCATTAGTAATAAACTGATCTGCATATTTTGTCCCTTCTTTTCTGACGTCTACTGTCAGCAATTATAGCACACCGTCTACATTATGTTTAATTAAATTTCTTTATCTCTGGATTTTCTTTTTCAATAGATTCATTGATTTCCTGTTTGTTCATAATGCCCTTTCTGTAACCTCTCTTTCCTCTATCACTCTTTTTGACTTCATGTTCATTATTGAGCTTGTTGTTAATTGATAATTCAAGTATAATAAACTCTATACGAGAAATACGCGTCTTGCATGAGGACTTAAAGATTGATAATCCTCATGTTTAGCGATATACGAGGAGGAAATTCTTATGGGCAAAACAATCCACCAGGGAAAACAAAAGCAATTTACCAGCTTTGCCGAGAAGCGGCAGGACTTACAAGAGCAGAGGCCAGTGAAAAAACTGGTTGCTGTCTCTGATTCAAAAAAAATTGAAAAATTTGAATATGAAACACAAGAACCTACGCCTTATGATATCCTCCAGATGGCAGATGCCTATAAAAGACCAGATCTTTGCAATTATTATTGCTCTCACAAATGCGAAATCGGCTATCGTTATGTTCCAGAAGTAGAAGTAACCGATCTGTCAAATATCATTTTGGAGACAATTGCCAGTCTAAATGAAATCAATCCTCTTACCGGTCGTCTGATCCAGATTGCCCGTGACGGTAAGATCAGCGATGATGAAATGAAAGATTTTGCTTATATCAGTAAAAAAGCTTGATGAAATTTCTTTAGCCATAGACTCTTTGAATCTTTGGGTAGATAAGACCGCCGGAGAACAGGGGCTTAATCTTGAACTCTTAAATGCCGAGAAAGAAAAATTAAAATAATCCATAACGCCACGAAAGGCAATGAACCATTTCTGATTCATTGCCTTTTACTTTACATACGCTGTAATTGATTGACTATACTTTCTGTTCTTCGAATTGCTTCTTCTACCTGTCTTTTTGCATTATTGATTCGATCCTGGACCACCCAGTCCACAACAAAACCATCAAAGAAATAATCCGCAAAAGAAAGAAAATCTCCAGTATCGATATTCAAGTTACATGCCATATTTACATCATTTAATTCTCTACTGAAATTACGAAGATCATACTTTGCCTGTTCCATATTCCGTTTGGCCTGATCCATTTTGGAATGTTTTAGCATCGTTGTGAAAAAACCACCGCCAAACATATCTACCAGTCCCCAATTCTTTGCACTGTTTAAATTTTCTTTTGCTGCTTGAAGACTATTCAACGCTCTACGCCCAGCTTCAATTGCTTCTCTTTTTTCTTTTTCAATATCATATCCCATTCGTTTTCTTGTATGATGTTATTAGAAGCAAAACAACATACTTCCTTCTTTTTTGTTTCGTGGTTTAATACATTCAGATACTGTGACTTTTGATTTCGTTTTTGTAGCTCTGACTACTCAACAGGAGTGTATTGCCATCTCTTTTATCTGAATTGTTTATTAGCTGGATGTTGCCAGAGTGTTTGCTCTGAGTACTTATTTCAATCAAGTCTACGATGATAATTGTTGGTGGATACCACGGTATCAGACTTTATGAAAGGGAGGTACAACCTCATGATTTACGTCGGCATTGATATTGCCAAACTTAACCATTTCGCCGCTGCGGTTTCTTCCGACGGCGAGATACTCATTGAGCCGTTCAAATTCACAAATGACTATGATGGCTTCTATCTGCTGCTTTCTAAACTGGCACCACTTGACCAGAACAGCATCATCATAGGTCTTGAGTCAACGGCACACTATGGTGACAACCTTGTTCGTTTTCTTATCAGCAAGGACTTTAAAGTGTGTGTTCTCAACCCGATTCAGACTTCTTTCATGCGCAAAAATAATGTACGCAAGACGAAGACTGATAAAGTCGACACGTTTGTTATTGCTAAAACCCTTATGATGCAGGATTCTCTTCGGTTTTTGACCTTAGAGGATCTGGATTATCTTGAGCTCAAAGAACTCGGCAGATTCCGCCAGAAACTGGTGAAGCAGCGTACCCGTTTAAAAATACAGCTGACTTCTTATGTGGATCAGGTATTCCCTGAACTACAGTATTTCTTTAAATCTGGCCTGCATCAGCATTCTGTCTACGCCCTCCTTAAGGAGGCTCCAACACCTAATGCAATTGCTTCTATGCATATGACCCATCTTGCTCACATCCTCGAAGTTGCTTCCCACGGCCATTTCGGTAAGGACAAAGCCAGAGATTTAAGAGTTCTCGCACAGAAGTCTGTCGGTGTCAATGACAGTTCTTTATCTATTCAGATAACTCATACCATTGAACAGATTGAGTTATTGGATAGCCAATTATTTCATACAGAGCTTGAAATGGCAAATCTTGTCACCTGCCTGCACTCTGTAATTATGACCATTCCCGGTATTGGTTTCGTGAATGGTGGATTAATCCTTGGTGAAATCGGTGATATACACCGTTTCTCTGAACCAAAGAAGTTACTTGCATTTGCCGGTCTGGATCCGTCAGTTCATCAGTCTGGGAACTTTCAAGCTAAAAAAATCACGGATGTCAAAGCGTGGCTCAAGAGTACTACGTTACGCACTCATGAACGCTGCCCACAATGTCGTTAAAAACAACACAACTTTCAAAGATTACTATGATTCTAAGAAAGCAGAGGGACGTTCGCATTACAATGCACTTGGGCACTGTGCCGGCAAACTTGTCAGAGTCATCTGGAAAATGCTCACTGACAACGTAGAATTTAACCTCGAATAAGAAGTCTGTATACCAATATCTATAGATTTTGAAAAAGCACCCTAAGGGAGCTCTATTAAAGTTACCCTTTTTTCACCCGAAACAGAAAAATAAATTTCTGGCTAATTTATACTTGACTTTTCATAGCTGGTCTCCTCCTGATCCATTATGAATGTGACGTCACCAATGCTATAATGCCACCGACAATCAACAATGGAAAAGCAATGTACATCAGTCCACCTACAACCATACCTATCAATATCACCGGGAAGAAAATAACTGTACAAAGTAGTTTCATAATTCCCCAGGATGCTCTTA
>ENA-OPYU01000722-OPYU01000722.1-human-gut-metagenome-genome-assembly--contig:-NODE-722-length-12473-cov-4.636562_pt1 | contig 12473 bp, 14 predicted proteins | sample MGYA00242637_ERZ504482 | MGnify/ENA primary metagenome ERZ504482 (study PRJEB26092, sample SAMD00036237) | human gut metagenome | host: Homo sapiens | study: EMG produced TPA metagenomics assembly of...
GGTTCACTCTCTGCAATTTATACGAAATTCAGTCCTAAAGACTTGGGTATCGCATTGGGGACATTAAGAAATTATGGATTGAAAGAAGAAAAGCCGTACCAGAACTCTCTGTGTACTATAAGAAAAGGTTTTTTGATAACGATGCCTAAAAAGTAAAATAGCTATTCTACATCCAATAGGTCTTTTAGTCTAACTCCTAAAGCAAGACTTATTTTATATGCGTTTTTTATTGTTAGATTGGTGCGCCCTGCTTCAATCCGTGACATATTAGCTTTCTCAAAGTTACATTTAGCTGCCAAGTCTTGTTGGCTTATTCCTTTTTCAAGCCTTATTTCCTTTATTTTATCTCCTATTTTTAATGAAAAGTTGCTGTTCATTCATTTTTTTCTATAGTTATCATTTGTGATAACAAAGGAAAGGGCTTATCTTTGCAGACTGGTTATCATATATGATAACTAATAAATTCTTAATTAATTAAACTCTTATAAGATGAAAAAGAATGTATTTATTTTGTTTGTAGTTCTTTTAACTACTAGTGTGTTTATGTCTTGTTCCAGTGATGATGACAATGACAATGGAAAAGTTGAAAATACCATTATTATCAATGGTAAAGAGTACCTTAATGATGAGTCTGCATCTGTGTCGTACAACTCTTATAGCCAGTCTATTAGTTTTGAGGCAGGCTTTAGTAATCCAGAAAGTCTTATGGATATAAGTTACTTTACGATTGCAAGTAATGATGCTGCTAGTGTAGATAAGCTAACTAACGGAATGGAACTTAATGCTAAAGTTAAAGAATTTGTAAAAAATACAGATTTAGGCTCTAGCTATACTTATACTACGGTAGGTGGAAAAGTCGTTGTGGATAATGTTACCTCTGAAAGTATAACGCTTCGTTATGATGATTTTAAGTTTACAAAAAATGGTGGTGAATATACGATAAAAGGTAGAGTTCTTTATCATAAGAATTAATCACAATAATCTTTTAGATTAATGTGACACAAAATTAAGTGTATCAATATGTCTTTTGATAGATTATATTGATACACTTTTTATTTTGATACACAAGCCTAATCAAAGTAATAGATTACGTACCTTTTTCAATAAGATTTTCATTGGTTGAGGCTGATGTCATTGCATGATGAACTGCTTCAAACTTTTTACATACGTTTGGTTGCTCCGCTGCGTGAACTGAATTTATTCCTAACATCTTGCTCCAGTCGTTTTAAATCACCGTTGTAACTGTCGAGAATAATTTTCATGCTCCATTCTTCATAGTTATCAAAAGTTGCATTTGAAATATTGGTTACGGAATTATTGAAAATCTTATCAAATAGAATGAGGATAGGGTTGGTATCGGAATTTAGTACACTGAATATTTTGGTATCGGTTAAATTCAAATAGTTCATTATCATTTTTTAGGTGTGTCTAATGTGATTTCAAATCGGGTTTTTCCTTTGAAATAGTTCATTATTTGTTGTGGTTGTGATAAACTATTCAAGAAGTTTTTTATTGTGGCTGGTGCATATCTCTTTTTCCTTATTATATAAGGTGATTGTTTCCGTACAGTCTTTAGATTTCACATCTTTAGTAAAAGTGATGCCTTCATTATTGTAATGCGTCCACTTGAAACGTCTATAGTTGTTTACTTGTGAATTAAGAGCATCCAGAAGATTGTCATTTAAGATAAGGTCTGCATCATAAGTAATGTCTACTGATGTAACTACTCCATTTGATAAGATGCTATCTACGTCAATATTACAAATATTCAGTTGATTGATATTGGTTAGGCACTTTTTAATAGTATCTCTTGAAATTAAGTCTGGATAATTTTCTTTTAAAATCTTACTTGAAAATTCAAGAGTTAAGGTTTGTTTGACATAACTGACAGCTATATAAAGATTATAAGGTATGTTTATATCATCTTTGGAACTATAAAAGAGACCTGTTTTCTCTCCACTACGTGAATGAAACATTTCATTAAACTTCACTTTAGTATCAAGAAGATATTTATAGTTGGATTTGATTTTAATTCTATCAAAAGTGATTAATCGTTTCTTTTCATATTGCGATTTCATTAAAAAAGTTAAAATTATTCTTTTATTCTTGTGGAAAATGTACTCTGTAGGCTACAATTTCCCCCATTTGATAATGAAGTAATATCAAAGGGTTATGAAAAGAGAGGGGATTACTGCCCCTCTTTTTCTGTCTTATCACTTGGATTATCATTAGTTTTGACTGGTATAGTCTTCCAGTAATTACTCATACCTTGTGATATTGCTTGGATATGCGAAGCTGACTTACATCTACCTCTTAATGATTGACTGATTTTTGCCTTAGTATCGTCTCCAAGATTGCGATACATTCTCTTTCCTATATTATCCATATTAGTTGATTTTATACAGATAAATAGTAAAATGAAGTAAGAATGTAAAGAATAGTAGGTTGATTTCATAGAAAAAGATATCTGGACCAGAAAATTTCATTCATAGAACCGTTTGTTTTAATCAATCATACCTACTAAAAAGGGGTATTCTGAGAGCCGAGTTACGGTGTTATCTTCTATTTATTAACTAGATAAGAAATAAATACAAACTCATTTTGAATCTAATATATTATTTACTGTACTTACCTATTTTCATTAAATATTCTGTCTTTGTCAGTACAAAAAAGGAGGATTGAAGTAGGGTAATCCCAATATAAAAGGTTGGTTTTTATAATGGTATCCATTCCCGTAGTTCCCAAATTAAGTCCAAATCATGTAAGAATTGGTTCGAGAAAAGAACGCTTAGGGGTACTAGGAAAAGAGCTAAATATCTAATTAATAGATTTTTAGCTCTTTTTGTTTTAGGGATATGTTCCCGAAATGTTCCCAGATATCCCTATTAAACGGAACAGACCAGTTATTATTAGTAGTAGGACTTTCTTTAGCATAGAATGTAGACTTTCGGGAACAAGTTTCAACGTATCAATAAATCCTGTACCTTTATATTTTTATCAAAGCAACCACACTTCCTTTTCCATCGTGGGCTTCTGAATTGGATACAATGGAAAAGCAATCGGGAGGTTGTAGGCCTCGTTAATTATGTCAGCTTTTAATAAACTTGCTCTACGCCCCAATAAAAGCGCCCTAATTAATGTCGATTGCATCCCATAATTATCTCATAAAATCCCCAATTAATTTTCTGGGAATTCAGCATTTTACCATGTAGAAAATTCTATCTTAATTTGCCGGTACAAAAGAACTCATAAAGTTTCATTTAATTGTTAACTAAATGTGTAGGCTTATGGATTTGTTCAATGAATTTAATAATGTGATAGTGAATGCCAAAGAAGTTGATATGTGGAAGTGGCTTCAAAATTTGGCAGAAGCCACAGAAGTATATGCATGCGTTCTAAATTCCTTTGATAAAAAGGACGAACAACAGGCATATGTATATATGGTGGATAAACAAGCGGTTTTTCTGCTTTTAGACCATAACCAAGCTAGAGAAGAACTTGCCGATGAAGAAGAATTTGTTACAGGAGAAGGAAACGAACCGCTATATTTTACTTCTACTAGTCATAGGCTTAGTCCAGTCTTCAATCTGTGGAAAATAATGAAGCTCTACGAACGATGGCAGGCAACAGAAACAGAAGAGGATGAAACAGTCTCAGTTCGAGGTATGTTATTTACAGATGCTCACATAATAAACGCATGTGACATGCAAGACATTTGGACAAGAATCCATATCAATGTGCGGCATAAATTGAAGCATCTACCCTATAAATTGTTACACGATAATTGGTCGGTACCAGACTGTATCCAGTGTTTCTTAGACTCATATGAACAAATCGATATGCCGACTCCTGAAGACTATTATAAGACATTGGCTACGATGAATCTAGAAGTATCCGATAGGACGGAAACGATCACATGGGATGACCTTATTGACGATGAAGACCCAGACTTTGTGGAGACGGTTTATGCAAATGGCGAAGTAATTCGCAGCAAAAAATTGCCTGTAGCTACTTTGTTGCCTCCCCTGCCCGACTCGATGAGTAAGTTAAATAAATTGACAGGATTAAATTCCATTAAAAGTCACATAGAGAAACTCGCCTCACTGGCCGAGTATTCTAAGAAAATGAGTCAACATTTCCCCAATGCTGTTCATCCCATAAATCTGCACGCGCTATTTTTAGGAAACGTGGGTGTTGGAAAAAGTACCGTTGCACAGCTATATTCCAGCCTCCTATACGAACGCGGTTGCTTGAGCAGAGGTCACACGATTCTGTGCTCACGTCCGAGTTTTATAGGCCGCTTTTATGGTGACGAAGAGAAAAATGTTAGGAAAATTCTAAAAGTCGCAGTCGGTGGGACCGTGGTTATAGACGAAGCCTATACCCTTTGTACAGCAGACGATCGTGATCCGTCCCATCGTGTATTGGAATTATTTTTAGAGGCTCTTGCCGATGAAACGCAGCGTAATTTTTTGTTTAATCCTCTGTGGATATGAGAAGCCTATGCAACAGCTCATAAATAGGAATCCCGGTTTGGCCAGTCGTTTTCCAAATGTATTCTCATTTCCGGATTTTTCCCTGAATGACTTATACAAAAATAGCCTGGGAACGAATGAATGACAACAATTACAAGTTTACAGACGAAGGCTGGAAATGTTTCATGTTGCGCATCAGACAGATGTATGAATATCGAACAGAAAATTTTGGAAACGCCAGAGAGGTCGCAAACTTGTGCGAGCAGCTTATCCTGCAACACGCCGTGCGCTGCATAGAAGAAAAAGTGGAAGACATTTCCCAAATGCTGGAAATTACTGCTAGTGACGTGAATAATATATCGATGGTAAAATTTCAGTCTGAAAGAATAAAAATAGGGTTTAGATAACGTATTGTATAACATTAAAAAAGTGAATATTATGTTTGAATTACCGGAAGAAACAGATTGTTGGTGGAACAACGAATGGACTAACTCCAATGAATTCAGAGGCTTCGAGCGAAGGGAGCGATTGCTAGAGATCGACAATGCCATAGAAGACCTGCGAGATGAATTGCTTCATTGCTCTCCTCATGAGGCGATATATATATACGAACAGCTTGAAGATCTAGAGCGAAGAAAAGAAAATATTGAGCGAAGTTTATAATCAATAAATACGGAAAATGATGAATACCATGAAACTTTCTACTTACCATTTGGCTGTCCCTGTAGACGGAGGGACACAAGTATTGCTCCATTCCTTCGTAAGCGGTGAAGATTTTATAGTTAATTCAGAATTATACACTGCAATAACGGAAGGGAATTGGAAGATTCCTTCGGAGATGTTGGAAGAACTTTTGAATTCGCGTATTGTAGTAAAAGGAGATGAAGAGTTTGTACTCGTTACGGATACCCCAAACAACACCTTATACGTTTCCTTACTTATAAATTCCAGATGCCAGTTGGCATGTAGATACTGCGGGCAGGACAAGACTGGACATGTCATGACAGAAGCAACACAGAAAATGACACTGGAATTTATTCAGCAAAGTTTGCAAGCACATGCCTATTCCTGCTTGAAAATAGTCTGGTTTGGCGCCGAACCTGCCCTAAATGTGAATCTTATCCAAAAAATGAGTTCTTGCCTGATTTCCATGGCCAAGAAACAAGGATGCAGATACATTTCAGGCATCGTAACTAACGGTATTGCTCTAGAAAAAGAAGTTTGTGACCTATTAGTAAACGATTGTCAGATAAGTCGTTTTGAAATAACCCTTGACGGCTTCCAAGACAACGAACGCCGGGTAAATGTCGCAGGCAAAGGGTTCTATGATGAGATTGTAGCCAACCTTCTTTATCTGACCACACTTCCTTGCCAGGTAACTGTTCGATGCAATGTAGACCGTTATAATGCAGAGCGTATTTGGCCCATGTTAGAGCATTTCAAGCAAATCGGACTACACAACAAAGTGGAATTTTATATTGCCATGATCCACAGTTGGGGAAGCGAAACAGGAAGTGCGGCACTGGATCCTAAAAGCTTCGCAAAACTCCAGATTTCCATCTTCAGATATATGCTTGCCAATGGATTTCTGCTAGGTCCTTTATTGCCCCATCGGGAGCAGCCTAGGCAATGTATCATGCAACTGGGTGAGAATGGGTTTCTTGTAGATGCCTATGGTCTTATCTATACATGCAGCGAGCTGCCATATACGCATGCACCGGAAACGATTGCCGGTCATGTCAGTGTCGGACGCAAACAAAGCACTCCTTTATTTCAGTTGAGTACTGAACAGTTGAAGCGGTGTCGGGCGTGCCGGATCTATCCCGTATGTGGAGGCGGTTGTGCTAAGCGCTATTGCGAACACGGGCAGACGGAATGTTTAGCATTGCTTTATAACATGGAAGACCGTGCCCGTTTGATGTACGAATTCATGAAAACATATTAAATGACTTACTCTTATGTGTAGAGGTTTATAAAGAAAAAATCTATATTTGTAGCAGAACAAGAACAATCACATTCAAAATAAAATCAAATAATAAATTATGGATCAAAATACGATAAACGAATTGGTAGAAAAAAATCGTTGCAAGGAGACACCACCGCAATGTTGGAAATGGCAAAGTACTTATTAAGCGGAGGCGAGCATCCATACTTGGATGCCCTTCTGCTGCTCACATGTGCAGCAGAAGGTGGAAATACCGAGGCCGCAACCTTGTTGAAACTAATTGATTGGGACAGGATAAAGTCTAAATCCGAGAATTCAGCCTTACCCAAGCAGCAGGAAATGCCTGCTCCACCCACTGATGACGTAGAGGAAATAACTCCAAACACTGCTCCCGAAGCCGATGAAGATTGGGCACAGGACGATGAAGCCGATAAAGAAGAGGAAGAAGCCGAAATGGATGGTAAGGTAGACGTATTGCTCCAAGCAAAGGCCATCTACCGCAGTTGGAGGGACAGCTATGCAGAAGAGCGTAATCCGCTAGAGCGGGAAGATTCCATGCGCCTGTTCACGGAAGCAGTGAACGAATACGAACGTGGGGAAAGGTCCATAGACAACGATCTAATCGAAGCCTGTGTGTTACTGGCCCAATATCATGACGAAGCCGGAAACAAAGAAGAAGCGTTACGTTTCATGAAACTGGGAGCAGACCATGGCCAGGCTACCCTGGCCTATACCTATGGCAGGTATTTGCAGGATATAGGGCAGACAGAAGAAGCGGAAAACTATTTTAAGCAAAGTCTGGAGGGACAATTTACAAAAGTGCGTGCCCGTCAGGCCTTAGCGATGCTTTATCTACAGACTCCCGGATTTTTTCAAAAACATAAAACTGAGGCATGGCAATATATCACGGAAGGTATTGAACTGCTGGAAGCACAACGGACCATTACCCCTGAGTGCTACATTTTGTACCCTTTAAAAGGGGATTATTTGCGTCGAATCGGTAATTATAAATCAGCATGCAAAGCTTATGAAGTTGCGTTGGACAAATTGCAAAAAGATGACAATGCGCCGAAAGAACTGGCCGTTGTAGCCGCTTCTTCTTTGGCTGAACTTTATGCCAGAGCTGGAAACGGGCCTAAGGCCAATAAATACAACTTGATGGTAAAGAAATTCCAAGAACAATTATGAAACCAACTCCAAAGGAAATAAGGAAACTGCATGATTGGCTGAAAAAGGAAATGCCATTCGTCTTCTCTGGCTTTCAACAGCAATGGGAAATAAGAAAAGAAGAGAAGTGCCCTTCTCAAGGTGTATTATGGGTAAATAGAGATTATGTTCAAAATGCAGAAGATTTGACGGAGATAGTGAATGAGGCTCTATTGCTACATCCTCATATTTCTAAAATTGAAATGTATTCATTTGTAGATGATGAAGTTTATGCAAAACTGGGAATACTAGGACAACATTGCTTGATACTGAAAGAATGCGTATTAGAGATACTGAAAGATTTGCAGTTTACAATAGATACCAATGCCAACAACTTATCCGTAAATATCACTCAAAAGAGCACAAACAAAACAACAATTCTATCATATCCTTATAGACAGATTTCCGAAAATTTCAAAAAAGCATTAGGCATTATATTCTCCCATGTTATCTCTCTAAAGCCGACAGCCAATGACAGTAAAGCTGTTGAGAATATTTACGGCATATTGGATGAGGATACGAAGCTCATGGTTCAAGAGTTATTGAATACAGAATTTGGAAATGCTTTTATCCATGAGGAAAAAGAATATTATCTAAATCCTTTTGCATGCTATTTGAAGGACAATTTTCCTGAATATGGAATACCGATGTGGCTGCTGCAAGACGGTTACACATCATCATACGAAAAGATAATAAAAGATAACGAGAATTTTATGAGTTATTTGAATTTTAGTGAAATTCGTCAGTATGCACCTATTACTTTAAAAGAGTATCAAGAGTATAAAGAATCTGAAGAAAATTCTAAAATTTGTAATAACAAAAAAATTTTTCATTTGAGTGAGTGGGACAATTGCTGGATGGATTCTGAAAGCGAAGTATACATCGGTGGAAAACTTATATCAATAAATAAGAAAAGCGAAATAGAGAAGAAGATAAAAGAAGAAAAAAATAAACGATAAAATAACAGTAGAAATAAACGACATAGCAGGTGAAGCTGATATTAAAAAATTCGGGAAAGTAGTAATAGGACATGTTTTTCGTTATTTATCCGATGAGGATAAAAATAAACATAAAGACATAATAGAAAGAGATGAATATTTCTGGCTTTTTAGTATTCAGCGTTTGGCCACTCTTATACTTGAACTCGATGATTCTAAAAATGATCAAATAAATAAAACTTGGAGACAACACTCAGGAGAAGAACAACTTACTTTATCTTCGATTGAAAGCTTAAAGACTTTAAAAGGAATGCCTTTTGACCGAATAAAAAAATCTTGCAGGTAGAATAGAAGGTTCTTCTACTCACTGTCATAATGGTATTAACAAAACGAAGCTTTCAATAATTATAGGTATTCTCTTGGATTTTATTGAGAAACATCTTGAAAGTTGGGCTGATATTACAATTCAATTCCTGGAAAGATATTCCGTTACATGCCCAGATAATATAAAAGGTATTCAACAAACAAATCATTTGTCTGGAGTATTATTAAGATTAAATCGTAATATAAACGATGCAAAAATAAGGAAAGCATACATTGATGACATATTATCAACATATCAATCTATAACAGAACCATATGTCAAAGACCTTATCACTCAATTTATATATAAGCGTACTGATTCAGTTTCCCCTTTGTCAGAGGAATCTAAACATGCCACTGATTCAATAACTAATTATGACCAATCTGGAGCAATAAAACAGACAATTTATGAAGAAGTCGCGAATATGGAATGAACCGAATGACATTGTATTCCCCATAAAATATATGGGGAAACTTTTAGTCTCATAAATCCATTTAATCCCTCTATCTTTGTCCTCGTAAGGCAGCAAGCCTGACTCTTATTATTGTTGAACTTATAAAATACGAGGACTATGGTACGGACAAAAATTTTTCATGCTTTTGCTTCTTCTTTTAAGGAGCAACAATTTCTGGAACTGAAACGACAATTGCTCGAAAGAGGAGAAGATTGTCTATTGTTAGGCAATTACAACATAGGACGTTGCATAGACTATGACGCGATTATTGTGACCCTCAGCGATATCTATGTCGTAGAATTTAAGGAAAGCCACCAAGCAGGTGTCATTACCATAAATGACGACGGCTGGACGTACGCTGACGGCACCGTTGTTTGGTCCGGCAACCATGCCGACACGGTTTTTGAGCAAATGCGTTTTAAGCGCAATTATCTCTATGGTCACCTCCGGAAACACGCCGACAGACAGTTATTCCTATTTATTAAAACCTTGGTCGTATTTTCTAAGCCATTTTCTCTGGAGAAAGGCCATACTGTTGTGTCTGACGTACAAGAGGGCACACATGGCTGGCTATTCCTCGATACGCCCGAATGTATGGCAGACACCCTATTTGATCATGCTTCCAATTTCAAAACAGAAGGCTTACAATGGTTTGAGACTGTGGCTTCCTGTTTCGGAATGAAATTCCCATGGTGGCAACGAATCATAGCTAAATTGTTACATCCCCAAAAAATTCTTTGGGAAAAATTGCTTTCCGAATGTCGTATAAAATCCCGTACTTTGCTTACGGTAAACAACCCAATAAACTGAATTATAAACCTTTTAAACTAGGAGGATTTTTATGGAAAACTTAATGAAGTTTTATCGTTGGATGGGAAAGTCTTATCCTGTGTTTCAACCGAGTAGTATTTTGATTCTGAATGGTGTCCTATGCTGTGGCAACCCAGACACGACACACCCTGAGGATGATACTTATAACGGAGGAACCTCCTTCGATGGTTGGTAAAAAATAAATAACTAATCGTTTAATTTCTAAATTATCAGTGAATATGAAACAACAAGACATGGCGGTTTATTCGCTAAAAAAATCTGACGCCCATGGGAACTTCTCGTTCTATTGCAGCAGAATTCAACTGTGGATGTGAAGACGGCTCCAATTGCGTATGTTGGTAAGTAAATTGTTCTTTCCTCCCCACATCGGCTGGGGAGGTCTCTCTTGAAACCTGTTTAAAACAAATCTATTAACATCTAAATTTTTTCACTATGGAATGTCCTTATTGCGGAAATACCAATATCAGTCATTGGTCAGTATCTCATCAAGATGAGGTTTACACACATTACAAATGTAACGAATGTGGAACAGAGTGGGAATCATAAAAAACTCTGATTAGAATCTTAAAAAAAGTAGAGGAGAAAATATCTCTTCTACTTTTTAAATTGCTTGGTATTAAGATAAAGAGTTATTTAGAAACTGGAAAAGTATGAATGTAGCCCTTACAATCTGACTCCTCTACTTTTCTTTTCTTCCTGTTGCGGTATTCTTGTTCCATATCTAAGTCTGTGCCATTGCTCCCTGAACCAGTCGGCAATCGGCTTCCTGTTTATTGTCAGGTTCAGCCTGCTTTCATCGTCAGGGTCATTTTCTACCCTTAAAATATCATCCTTTATATCAAAGTTCCGCCTGTGTTGCTCGGAATAGATTTTACCGCTACATTTCAGGGCTTCTTTTTTGACTATAAGACTTTCAGTCATTTCTTTAGAGAATCCCAGCATGGCACAGAACTTTTCCATGTGCAGCATTTCCCTGAACATCGGAAACCATCTGAAAGCCTTGTCTATGATTCTGGCGAGCCGTGACAGTTCCTTTTCCTTCATGTCAAGTTCCTGCCTGTGCATTTCTTTGAGATTGTGGATTTGCGTATCATGCTGTTTCTGCATCTGCTGTATCTGACTCTGCAATTTTTCAATTTTGGTATCCCGTTTTGAAACCTCGTCTTGCAGTTTTTCGTTGGCATGTTCCAGCTCTTTCAGTTTTCCGCTTCCGAAAAGAGAAGCAACACCGCTTGTTATGGCTGTCGCTGCCGTGGTGGCTGTCTTTTTTAGCTTGTCAGTGCGTATTTCCAATTTTACCTGTTTCAGTTCCTGCTCGGCAAGATTTACCTGTTCTTCTTTGTGCCGTTTGGCTGCATCCATGCGTTGCAGCTCGGCTTTCTGTTTCTCTATGATAAAATCGTTCCGTTCCAGATGCTCCCTACCCGTGACAGCCTTTGACTGCCCGCGCTCCATCAGCAGGATATCGGATGCAAGGGTCTGCATCTGCATCATGTCATCGTCATTGAGCTTTCGGCTCTTTCCGGTTTCGTGGTTCATCCAGTCGAAAACGATATGGGCATGATAGTTCGGCTTGAACCATCTGTCCCCGACCTTGAAGCTTTCCCTGTCTTCCGCTTCCGGCTGGCCGTTCAGCCAATGCCCTTCGTCCTTGTGCAGGAAGATTTGCAGCGGTGTGATTCTCCAGCGTCTTTGACATTCTTCACCGAATTTACGCACGTCTGCCAGTGTGGTGTCCGACCTGACAAGCAGCACTCCTTCACGTATGGGTGAGCATCCAGCAATTTTGACTGTTTTGCCGTTCTTGCCTTTGCGCTCCCGTTCCTTTTCCTGCATGGCACGTCCGGTCTTTTCCTTCACCATCTGTCTGATATTGTCATAATGCGTCCGCAAATCCGGACTGCTGAATCGGGATTTATCCACTGCTCGTTATCGGTGGAGAGTTCAGGAACCACATAGATTCTGGACTCTCCGATGTTGCGCATGTATTCGGCAGTCCTTCTGTTGTGAGCCTCGCTCGATGCGATGTTGCAGGGCTTGATATGTATGCTTGATTTTGTTGCCATAAATACTTGTTTTTTTGGTTTGTACTTTATTGTCTGCTTTTCCGCTGTCCGTAAACGCATGGGGGTCTTAGGGGTGCAACCCATAAGCGGAGATTGCAAAGAGAGGGGTCACTCTTTGCTCTGGGTTCTCAGGGGGAGAAAGCACCCTGAGTGGGTTATTAGGGTAAAACCCCTAATCCCCTCGGGAGAGCCCA
>ENA-OPYU01000723-OPYU01000723.1-human-gut-metagenome-genome-assembly--contig:-NODE-723-length-12469-cov-3.870199_pt1 | contig 12469 bp, 10 predicted proteins | sample MGYA00242637_ERZ504482 | MGnify/ENA primary metagenome ERZ504482 (study PRJEB26092, sample SAMD00036237) | human gut metagenome | host: Homo sapiens | study: EMG produced TPA metagenomics assembly of...
ATCTAGCACTATTCCACAACAAAAATGTCCAGTCCAGCACAATTTTGTGCATATCATAACACAAAAATTGAAAGAGCAATCCAAAATTAGTCCATTTTACACAGAGTACCGATATGATATTATAATCCCATCAAAAAGCTATAGAACATAGCAAATAAAAATGATACGGGAGGTTTTTACATGAAGAGAAAAGTAGCAATGGCAATGGTAGCAGCAATGGCAGTTGGTTCACTTGCAGTTCCGGTAATGGCAGAAGATGGAGCAGAAGGCGGAAAGATCGGTATTTCAATGCCTACACAGTCTCTGGAGCGTTGGAATCGTGATGGTTCTTATCTGCAGAAACAGTTCGAAGATGCTGGATATGAAGTAGAGCTTACATACTCTGACAACGAGACAGACCGTCAGGTAAACGATATCCAGAACCTGATTTCCGACGGAGTTAACCTGTTAGTTGTAGCAGCTATCGATGGCGAGGCTCTTAATACAGTTATGGATGAAGCAGCAGATGCAGGAATCCCGGTTATTTCCTATGACCGTCTGATCAAGTCCGACGCTGTTTCCTATTATATTTCTTTTGATAACTACACAGTAGGTACCCTTCAGGGACAGTACGTAGTAGATACTCTGGATCTGGACAATGCCGGAGACAAGACATACAATATCGAGTTTACAGCTGGTGATCCTGCTGATAACAATGCCGGATACTTCTTCAATGGTGCATTTGATGTATTAAAACCATACATTGATGCAGGAACCTTAAATGTAGTTTCCGGACAGACTGATTTTGATTCTGTTGCAACACCTGCATGGGATACCCAGACAGCACTTGAAAGAATGCAGAATATTCTGGCATCCTACTATGCAGACGGAACACAGCTTGATGTAGCTCTTTGCTCCAACGACTCCACAGCACTTGGTGTAACACAGGCAATCGAGTCTGACTATGCTGGTGATAACACAGTTCTGATCACAGGACAGGATGGTGATGAAGCAAACCTTGCAAACATCGTTGACGGAAAACAGTCCATGACCGTTTACAAAGCAGTTGCTAATGAAGCAGTCGTAACACTTGACCTTGCAAAAGCAATGCTGGCTGGTGATACAGTTGATGAGTCCCTGATTGAAAAATCTGGTTGGGATTTCGAGTGTGCATATGATACAGAGTCCTATGAGACATCTGAAGGCAACAAATGCCCATCCTTCCTTCTGGTTCCTACAGTTGTAACAAAAGACAACCTTCAGGAAGCACTGGTTGACCCAGGATACTACACAATGGACGATGACGGATATCTTCATCCGGCAAACTAATAAAGGCTGAACGAAAACGTCATACAAATCAAAAATTAAAGTTTTAAATGTGGGCGGGGTGAAAGCCCCGCCTGTTTTATGGGAAAGGGGGCGCCATTTTGGCTGACAATATTTTAGTAATGGAACACATTACGAAGGAATTCCCCGGTGTCAAAGCTTTGGATAACGTTAACCTTGAAGTTCAGCGTGGCGAGATTCATGCGCTGATCGGTGAGAACGGTGCGGGAAAGTCCACATTGATGAACGTATTAAGTGGTCAGTATCCATACGGCAGCTATACTGGAACGGTTACCTACGAGGGTGAAGAGTGTAAGTTTAAAAAGCTTAATGACAGCGAGGCAAAAGGTATCGTTATTATTCACCAGGAGCTTGCATTGATCCCACTGCTTTCCATCGGTGAAAACATGTTTCTTGGAAACGAGATCAAAAATAAAAGAGGAGCCATCGACTGGGATAAAACATACAGCGAGGCTGAGAAACACATGGCTCAGGTAGGTCTTCATGAATCTGCCCAGACCCTGATCAAAGATATCGGAACCGGCAAACAGCAGCTGGTAGAAATTGCGAAAGCTTTTTCAAAAGATGTTAAACTGCTCATCCTGGATGAGCCGACTTCATCCCTGAATGATGAAGATGCAAAGATGCTTCTGGACCTGCTTATGGAATTTAAGAAACAGGGACTGACATCTATTATTATCACACACAAACTGAATGAGATCATTTACTGTGCAGACCGTTGTACCATTCTTCGAGACGGAAGCACAATCGAGACACTTACAAAAGGCGTGGATGACTTAAGCGAGGACAGGATCATCAAAGGAATGGTTGGACGTCCTATGGAAGATCGTTATCCGAAACGTGAGCACAATGTAAGTAAAGAAGTGATGCTGGAGGTAAAGAACTGGACGGTTCATCATCCTCTGTATCCGGAAAAAATAGTAGACGACAATATTTCCTTTAAAGTACATAAAGGTGAGGTTGTTGGTTTCTCAGGACTGCAGGGTGCAGGCCGTACAGAGCTGGCAATGTCCATCTTCGGTAAGAGCTATGGAAGTGCAATTTCCGGAGAATTGTACATAAAGGGTGAAAAAGTAGATTTGAAAGATCCTCGTGCAGCCATCCAGCATGGTCTTGCATATGTAACTGAGGACCGTAAGACAAACGGACTGATCCTTGATGAGTCCATTCGTTTCAATACAACTCTTGCCCGTCTGAACAAAGTCTGTGATAATGGAATTATCAACACGGACCTTGAGGTACAGCTGGCGGAGCAGATGACAAAAGAAATGGGAACGAAAACACCTTCCAATGAACAGCGTATTGGTAACCTGTCTGGTGGTAACCAGCAGAAAGCCCTTCTTGGAAAGTGGATGTTTACAGAACCGGATATTTTGATTCTGGACGAACCTACCCGTGGTATCGACGTAGGTGCAAAATATGATATTTACTGTCTGATCAATCAGATGGTGGAACAGGGAAAATCTGTAATCATGATTTCCTCTGAAATGCCTGAAATCCTTGGTATGTGCGACCGGGTTTACATTATGAATGAAGGCAAGATGGCCGGTGAGCTGGATGCGAAAGAAGCAACCCAGGAAGGCATCATGGCACATATCATGCAGAATCAGAAGAAATAATGAAAGGGGAAAAATCACTATGAATTCCAAAATCAAGGATTTTTTAAGAAAATATACGATGGTTATTGCACTTGTAATCGTATTTATCCTGTTCTGTGCTCTGACTGATGGACGACTTCTTTTCGCACAGAACATGTCAAACCTTATGCTCCAGAACGGATACGTACTGGTTCTTGCATGTGGTATGTTACTCTGTATCTTAACTGGTGGTAACATCGATCTTTCTGTTGGATCTGTTATCTGCTTCGTTGGTGGTGTTGCAGCTGTCCTGATCGGCAGCAAGGGCTTCAATCCATTTATCACCATTCTCCTTTGCCTGGTAATCGGCCTTCTGGTTGGTGTATGGCAGGGCTACTGGATTGGTTATAAGAGAATTCCTCCATTTATCACAACACTTGCCGGCATGTTCATTTTCCGTGGATTTGGACGTCTGGTACTGGATAATAAGACAGTATCTATCCAGAACAAATCTTTCCTGAATGTATTTACATCCTACATTAACATTCCGGGACTTGATGATGGAAAGAAATATTCCGCACTGATCGTTGGTGTTCTGATCGCATGCTACATTATTTTTCTCTACCATGCGTTCCAGAGCAAACAAAGCGAAAAAAAACGGGTTTATCGCCAGAATACAGCAGCTTCTGATTACAGCAGAGCAGCCGTGATTGCAGTTGTTATTCTGTGGTATTGCTACAAATTGTATCAGTACAAAGGTATCTCCGTAATGCTTGTATGGGTAGTTGCAATCTGCATGATCTACAACTTCATCACATCCAAGACAGCGTTTGGACGTTACTTCTACGCAATCGGCGGTAACGAGAAAGCAACACAGCTTTCCGGTATCGATACAAATAAGGTTTATTTCATTGCATATGCAAACATGGGCTTACTTGCTGGTCTTGCCGGTCTTCTCTGCGCAGCACGTGTAGGTTCTGTAAATGGTAGTACAGGTACATCCTTCGAGATGGATGCAATCGGTTCCTGTTTCATCGGTGGTGCTTCTGCATACGGTGGAAGTGGTACTGTAGGCGGTGTTGTAATCGGTGCTCTTCTCCTTGGTGTTATCAACATGGGTATGTCAATCATGGGTATCGGTGATTCCTGGCAGTATGTTGTAAAAGGTGCCGTACTTCTGATCGCAGTTGTATTTGATGTTATCTCTAATAGAAAATCCAACTAAATAATTGCCAAAAAAATCTGCTGAGAGTGCAGTAAACAGTAATCAGAAAGGAGCTGTTGCAGAAATGCAATGGCTTCTTTTGCATATAGCATGCAAATATGGTAAACTGTAGATGTTTGAAAGCATATTTATTTTATAATAAAATGGCGGTTTGCCTACAGGCAAAAGCGCGGGCAATAAAGGGAACTTATTAATTAATGTAAAAAATCCACATTGACTGATTTTTTTTATTATAGTAGGCTGTATGTTATTTCTCTCTGGAATCTGGATTTATTTCCAGAAAAAACTGGATCAGGTGGATCTTGGTGAAGGCGAGGGTGCATCCAGCTACGCAAAACATTATCTGATGATAGCAGGAGCGGAAAATACCCTGATGTGGGATTCTATCTATGAAAGCGCCAGCCAGGCGGCAAAGGATGCAGATGCTTATCTGGAATTGATCGAGCCCGGGCACGATTCCAATTATAATCAGGCGGATTATCTGCGTATTGGAATTGCCTCCCAGGTGGACGGGATCATTCTGGAAGCTGATGGAAGCGATGAAGAGCAGGAACTGATCCAGGAAGCCTCAGATGCGGATATTCCGGTAGTTACGGTGCTGACAGATGATTCCTCCAGTGCCAGAATCAGCTTTGTTGGACTGAATAGTTATCAGCTGGGAAATGCTTACACGGAACAGATCCTTGGACTTTTAAAGGAACATGAGAATACGCAGGTCCTTCTTTTGGCAAATTCCCAGTCCAAGACACAGGAGACCAATCTGATCTATTACCAGATTAAAAAAGAACTGGAGGAAAAAAAGAAGGATTATCAGACCGTAACGATTTCAGAATACAACATTGACAGCAGCTCTGGCTTTGATACAGAGGAATTTGTCCGGGATATTTTTGTAAGCGAGGAGAACCTGCCAGATGTGCTGGTGTGCATGGACGAGGTTGTGACAGAGTGCGTTTACCAGGCTCTGGTTGACTATAACCAGGTTGGAAATGTGGATGTAGTTGGTTTTTATTATTCCGATGTAATTCTGGATGGTATCAGCAAAGGGATTATTTCTTCAGCTATCGCTCTGGATATGGATGAAATCGGAAGATACAGCGTGAATGCCCTGGAAGAGTTTTCCTCCTTGGGACATACCAGCAACTATTACAGTGTGGGTCAGCATGTGATCACCAGAAGCAATGTTGGTGCTTACAGAACGGAGGGGAATTAAATGAGAGAGAGAAAAGGAAGCCTTTCCGTCCAGAATTCCATACAGACAAGATTAAGCTTTGTTATGGCCCTTGTCATGGTGTTTGTAGTATGCATCAATTTTTTTCATCTTTGAACAGATCCATACCGGTGTAGACCGGATTGATGCTGTTTTTTCCAGCAATGCAGCGATTAATGATCTCTCGGATACCTTAAACAAGCTGGAAGGAACGGTTTACGAATATCTGAATATAAAGGGAACCAAGGCTCTGGAAAATTACTATCGCTATGAGCAGGATTACCGGGAGCTTCTGGATAAGCTGAATGACCGGAATGTGGACAATGAAGTAAAAATGCTGGGAAAAAATATACGCAGAATGTCAGAAAGCTATCTGAATCAGACCAGCGAGACTGTTCAGGCCAAGCGAGGCAGAAATATTGAGAAGTACAAGGCTTCTTATGAAAAAGAACTGCAGCTTTATAAATATATCAATTCTTATATTTACAAGCTGAATAATCTGCGTTTCCGGATGAATTCCTCCAATTACCAGCTCCTGCTTTCTTCTATGGATGTACTGTATCGGCTGGCGTTGGTGGTTATTTTCATTGTGGCAGCAGTAGGCGTGGCTATTATCATTCTGTTTGTGCAATCCATGATCCGGCCGCTGACCCAGCTTTCCAGTACTGCTCATGAGGTTGCCCTGGGAAATCTGAATGTGCCAATTCTGCCTGTTGTCTGCGAGGATGAGGTTGGCGTGGTAACACGGAGCTTTAATCAGATGCTGGACAGCATACGCATTCATATTAAACAACAGCGTGAAAGTATAGAGAAGCAGGCTCAGATGAAGGAGAGGGAGCTTCTTATGGAGACCCATCTGAAGGAAGCACAGCTGAAGTATCTTCAGGCTCAGATCAATCCTCATTTCCTGTTTAACTGTCTGAATGCTGGTGCCCAGCTTGCCATGCTGGAGGATGCAGAGCGTACTGGTGTTTTTCTGGAAAAGATGGCAGACTTTTTTCGATATAATGTACGGAAAATGGAGGATGACGCACTTCTCTGGGAAGAGGTGGATGCAGTTGACAATTATATTTATATTTTAAATGTCCGATTTGCCGGAGATATCAATTATGAAAAAGATGTGGATGAGGGAATCGGGAATTTCAGGATTCCAAGTATGATTTTGCAGCCTCTGGTGGAAAATGCAGTGCAACATGGAATCCACGACTGTATGGAAACTGGAAAAATCAGAATGTCTATTCACAAGGATGGAGATGATCTGGAAATCACAGTCAGTGATAATGGCGCCGGAATGACACAGGAGATGATCAGGTCTGTTATGGCAGGGAAAGCACGAAATAATGGAGAGGACCGTTATTCTACAGGTATAGCAGTAGGAAATGTAATTGACAGATTGGAACTGTATTATAAACAAAAAGGTCTTCTTACCATAGAAAGTGATGGTCTGGGACTTGGAACCAGTGTGCATATCACCTTACCGGTGGAGGTTGAAGGTACCAGTGAATGAGTAAAAAGTGATAGCACGGAGTATGCTGCAATGAGCAGTGAACAGAGGCTGAATAAAGGGGAGCAAAAAAATGTACCGTATTCTGATAGCAGATGATGAAGGACTTATGCTGGAGGCTTTTAAAGGAGTGATTCTGGCTGAATTCGGAGATAAATGCAGTGTGGAAACTGCGAAAACAGGAAGGGCGGTAATCGAGAAGGCGGAGACTTTTCACCCGGATATTGTGTTTATGGATATTCACATGCCTGGAATTAACGGAATCCAGGCCATGCGGGAAATCCGGAAGTTCAACAATTCCGCCTTGTTTTATGTGGTTTCCGCATATGACAAATTTGATTACGCTAAAGAAGCCATTAATCTTGGTGTGGAACAGTATCTTACGAAACCGATTTCGAAAAGTAAGATTATTTCTGTGGTGGAAGAAGCGACAGCAAAGGTGGATAAGGTGCGTGATCAGAGAAGTAATCTGTTGAAAATCCAGGAAAAGCTGGAGACAGTTATCCCGGTTGTGGAATCTGGTTATGTAAATTCTCTTCTTTTCCAGAAAGAGATGGCAGCAGCAGATTATTACCAGCAGCTTCTTGATATTGAATACAGCCAGGGTTATGTTATGGTGGTGCAGTTTGGACAAAGCTATGAAAATGGAAGACTGGTAAGCCCGGTTGGAATGAATGTGAAAGCCCAGAGCTTTTATCCGGAATTCCGGGATGTGGTGAAGTCTGCTTTTCCTTGTGTGGTTGGAAATATTATGTCCAATCGTATCCCTGTAGTAGTACCTTGTGAAATTTTTTCAGAATCCTTATGAAGACCGCATTGATCTGGTGGAAAAGGCAAGAGAACTGGTGGCAAGGCTGGAAGGCAGACTGGATGCAAAATTCCGTGTGGGAATTGGAAGAGTATGGGAAATGGAAGAGCTTGAGAGATCTTACCGTGAAGCACTCCGGGCATTAAACGGAAGCCTGAGCCGGGTAATTCATATAGAGGATCTTTCCCAGAATGGTGTCTATGACGAGGCTTTTCCCGGCAATGATGAGAAGCGGATGTTCCGCTGCCTTGAGGAAGGAAATGAAGAGGGTATGCTCCAGGAGGTGAACTTCTTCTGTGACTGGATGGTGGAGCATTATTCACAGGATATGAATAATATCCGCCTGAAAATACTGGAGTTTATTATCTGGGGAGAGAAGATTGCTTTTGAAAGCGGCGCGATCAATTATGGATTTAGTTACCGCAGAGACTATTTGGATACTGCCATGTCGCTTTCTACTTATGAGGATCTTCGTAAATGGTTTCAGGAAAAGATGGTAAATGTATGCCGGGCAATCCGGGATCAGAAGGAAGATCAGTCTAATTCCGCGGTAAAGAAGGCCATGCTTTATATTCAGGAAAATTACAGCAGGGATATTTCTCTGGATGATGTATCCAGCCAGGTGAATATCAGTCCTTATTATTTCAGCAAGATTTTTAAGGAGGAGACTGGGGAGAATTTTATTGAGTATCTGACCAGAGTCCGGATCGATAAAGCCAAAGAGCTTCTGGTGGATGAAAATGTGAGCGTAAAGGAAGCGGGAATCCAGAGCGGCTATTCAGATCCAAATTATTTCAGCAGGATTTTAAGAAGCAGATGGATATGACTCCAAGTGAGTATAAAGCGAGGTATGGAAAATGAGGAAAGTGTCGTTGGCTGATCTTGTCGCTGGTTTTGATCCTGGCAGCTGCATTGGCAGCAGGCTGCGGAAGTAAGCCTCAGGAGCCGCAGAAGGAAGAAGCAAAAGAGGAAGATAAGCTGCAGATCGGGCTTAGCTTTGACTCTTTTGTAATTGAGAGATGGCTGCGGGACCGGGATATGTTTGTTTCTACTGCCCAGAGCCTTGGGGCTGAGGTGAATGTGCAGGTGGCCGGAGGCGTTGTGGAAGAGCAGATCTCCCAGATAGAGTATTTCATTAAGAAAAAGATGGATGTGATCGTGGTGATCCCTATTGATGGAAATGCTCTGTATGATGTGCTGAAGGAAGCCCGGGAAATGGGGATTTATATAATCTGCTATGACCGCATTGTGGAAAATGTTAATGCAGATCTGTATATTACCATTGATAATGAAAAGGTTGGAACCCTTATGGGAGAGGCGCTGATCCAGGCTTGTCCGGAGGGAGGAAATATTTTTGCCATCAATGGATCTCCTACAGACAGAAATGTGGATGAAGTTGTGAGGGGGTTCAATAAAGCCATTGAAGGCAGTAATCTGAATGTGGTTTATACGGAATATTGCGATAACTGGATGGCAGAGCTGGCCGGAAATTATGTGACTCAGGGGTTGGAAGTTACAAAAGATATTGTAGGAGTGATGTGCGGAAATGATGATCTGGCAAGTCAGGCAGTGAAGGTATTGTCGGAGAACCGGTTGGCAGGGAAGGTTGCTGTGGTGGCTCAGGATGCGGATCTGGCAGCTTGTCAGAGGATTGTGGAAGGTACACAGGAAATGACCGTCTATAAGCCTATTGAACTGGAAGCGAATACGGCGGCAGAGTTCGCTGTAGCGCTTGGCAAAGGAGAGGATATTACTTCAGGAGAAGGGGAATACAAGGCGGTAGAAACTTTCAATGACGGGACATATGACATTCCTTATTATAAAATCGATCCAATTGCGGTGACAGCGGAAAATATGGATAAGGTGATCATTGATGGGGGATTTCATACGAGAGAGGATGTTTATTTGAATATTCGATAAGGAAAGGTGCTTCAAAGCGGACGCAGTGCGGACGAAATAACAAAAAGACTGGTTCTTCATGTAGCTGCAGGAAGAACTAGCCATTTTTTTGTATGGGGGAAAAGAAGTTTTTTTATGCATATACTCTGTCGATTTGGATCACAGCACAATAGTTGCCATCGTCCATATTGCGGATGCGCTCTTTGAGGAGATTGGTGATCTCTACGTTTGTGAGTTTGCATTCGAAAGGAACCGCTACGTCGAAGATCAGGTTTGTGTGGGTAGGACCTTCTACTATGCGAAAATCGTGAATGGAAAGACGGCGGTCCAGATTGCGGGTGATTTCTTCAATCTGGCTGCGCATTTCATTGACCTCCTTGTTGTCTGTAACAATGGGATCAATGTGGATGGTGGCAGAACAATTCAGTTTGTCCTGAAGCTCATGCTCAATGTTGTCAATCTCATCGTGGATGATCAGCAGATCTCCGTGGGCGGGAACCTCAGCGTGGAGGGAAAGAATCAGTCTGCCTGGACCGTAGTCATGGACAATCAGGTCATGCATGCCGTGGACAAGGGGATGGGCAAGAACGATCTCTTCGATTTCCTCTACTAAATTTTTCTCCGGGGCTTGTCCGAGAAGGGATCAATGGTATCCTTCATTGTAGTGATTCCGGTATAGAAGATAAAAATGCCAACCAGAACACCGAACCATCCGTCCAGCACCAGTCCGGTAAGCTGACTGATGATAGTTGCCAGAAGAACCAGACTGGTGGAAACTGTGTCACTTAAACTGTCTCCGGCTGTAGCCTGCATGGCAGTACTGTCGATTTTGTGACCGATAGTGCGGTTATAGTAGTACATATATATTTTTACCAGAATAGATGCAATAAGGACAGCAATAATAACCGGGCTGCATTCAATGGGCTCCGGGGTGCGGATCTTGTCAATGGAGGAGCGGATCAGCTCGAAGCCCATGATCAGAATCGCAACTGAGACAAGAAGTCCGGAGATATATTCCATGCGTCCATGTCCAAAGGGATGCTCTGTATCCGGTTTTTGTCCGGAGAGCTTGAAGCCCACCAGAGTGATCACAGAGGAGCCTGCATCCGATAAGTTGTTGAAGGCATCCGCCGTGATGGCAATAGAGCCGCTTAGGATTCCGGCAAGCCATTTTCCTATAAAAAGAAAAATGTTCAAGGCAAATTCCCACAGCTCCGCAGAGCATGCCATAAGACTGGCGAACCTGGGGGGAGCTGTGAGTCTTTGTAATCTTTGATGAAAAAACGGGATAAAAATGTTATCATAAAAACTTCACCTCAAATATAAGAAGAAAAGGAACTGTTCAGTTCTTTTACAGTTACGCGCTTTGTGATGCACAGAAAGGTGAACCTTTCTGCGGTATTCCCACAGCTGCCACCTGGGGCTTTCATAGTGAAAATGTTCCGCGGAATAGTACTTGCTGAATAGTTACCTGAAAAAATAAAATAGTTACTGTGTATCCTGTGGATAAATTCTTTCTAATATAGCACATTGCGGAGAAAATACCAGAGAAAATTTATAAAATGTCTGATTAAAGTGATGGATAAATCGTTGTTCTAAAAGACACTTGTTGTGGATAGGGCGTGTATAAGGTGGAGACAGCAAGCAGGCTTTGTGGAAAAGCTGATCAGCAATCCAGGAAGAATGTGGAAAACTTTTTGCAAAAAAAGATGGAAATATGGGGAAAAAGTGGTTGACAGAAACGGAGGCTTATAATATAATAACTCAATGTGACGTAGTGCGAGATACTTTAGCCAATAGCCCCGGCGACGGTATTTATCAGCGGTTTCGGACATTTCCGCAGTAATTGCACCATCGTTTCCATATTACTAACATATGCGAGAATTCGCATTTATACAAACAATCGTTGATAAATAACAGGAGGTAAAACCATGCAGACTTATATGGCTAATCCAGATAAAATCGAGAGAAAATGGTATGTAGTTGACGCTGAAGGCTGCACCCTTGGCCGTCTGGCTTCTGGCGTAGCAAGCGTTTTAAGAGGAAAGAACAAACCTCAGTTTACACCACACGTTGACACAGGTGATTATGTAATCGTTGTTAACGCTGACAAGATTAAAGTTACAGGAAAGAAAATGGATCAGAAGATCTACTACAATCACTCTGATTATGTAGGTGGAATGAAAGAGACTACATTAAAAGAGATGATGGCTAAGAAACCTGAGAAAGTTGTTGAGCTGGCAGTTAAAGGTATGCTTCCAAAAGGACCATTAGGAAGAGAAATGTACACAAAACTTTTCGTTTATGCCGGACCTGAACACAAACATGCGGCTCAGAAACCGGAAGTTTTAACATTTTAATTAGGAGGTAGAAAACATTGGCTAGCGCAAAATTCTACGGAACAGGAAGAAGAAAAAATCAGTAGCAAGAGTTTACCTTACCCCAGGTACTGGTAAAATCACTATCAATAAAAGAGACATTGATGAGTATTTTGGATTAGACACACTTAAAGTTATCGTTCGTCAGCCACTGGCTGCTACCGAGACAGAAGGAAAATTTGATGTACTTGTAAACGTACATGGTGGCGGATACACAGGACAGGCTGGTGCTATCAGACATGGTATCTCCAGAGCACTCCTTGAGGCAGACAAAGAGTACAGACCAGTTCTTAAAGCAGCTGGATTCCTTACTCGTGATCCTCGTATGAAAGAGCGTAAGAAATACGGTCTCAAAGCAGCTCGTCGCGCTCCGCAGTTCAGCAAGCGATAATCGACTGCTCAGACTATATCAAAATGCTTCAAAAAGCCCGGAAAATCAAGGTTTTCCGGGCTTTTGCTATATCTAAACGGGCTGATATGGTTTGACCAAATTTGGCAAAACGAGAGCCGATTTCATCCAATTTTTAGTGGTCCGCAAGTGGTTA
>ENA-OPYU01000724-OPYU01000724.1-human-gut-metagenome-genome-assembly--contig:-NODE-724-length-12450-cov-3.545565_pt1 | contig 12450 bp, 13 predicted proteins | sample MGYA00242637_ERZ504482 | MGnify/ENA primary metagenome ERZ504482 (study PRJEB26092, sample SAMD00036237) | human gut metagenome | host: Homo sapiens | study: EMG produced TPA metagenomics assembly of...
AGGTTGTAAAAGATCTTGTCGCTTACGGGCGAGAGCAGGGAAAAAATCCACGATAAGCATTTCCGTTTTACTAGTGACGACAAACGGAGTGCTTCTAAATGATGAGATCCAGGAATTTGTCAATAAAGAGATGGATAACGTCGTACTTAGTTTGGATGGCAGAAAAGAGGTTAACGACAAAATGCGTCCGTTTAGAAACGGAAAGGGAAGTTATGATCTCATTGTGCCGAAATTTCAGAAACTTGCAGAGAGCCGGAATCAGGAGAAGTATTACATAAGAGGAACATTTACGAGAAATAACCTGGATTTCTCCAACGACGTACTTCATTTTGCGGATCTTGGATTTGAGCAGATTTCAATCGAGCCGGTCGTAGGAGAAGATACAGATCCTTATGCGATCAGAAAGGAAGATCTTCCGAAGATTTTTGAAGAATATGACAAGTTGGCAAAGATCATGGTAGAGCGTGAAAGAAGCGGACGGGGCTTTACATTTTTCCATTTTATGATCGATTTGGAAGGCGGGCCGTGCGTTTCAAAACGTCTGTCGGGATGTGGATCGGGAACAGAATATCTTGCAGTAACTCCGTGGGGAGATTTGTATCCATGTCATCAATTTGTCGGACAGGAAGAATTCCTTATGGGAAATGTGGACGAAGGTATTACGCATACGGAGATTGCGGATGAATTCAGAGGATGCAGCGTATATTCAAAAGAAAGCTGCAAAAATTGTTTCGCAAGATTTTATTGCAGCGGCGGCTGTATGGCGAACTCTTATAAGTTCAATCATTCGATCAATGATACATATGAAGTAAGTTGCGAGATGGAGAGAAAACGTGTTGAATGTGCGATCATGATCAAAGCTGCATTGGCCGACGCCGACGCACAGTAACGGAAAAGCGCATAGAGCATAAAGAAAGGTACATGAGCGGACGGAATAAAACGTCTGCATAAATGTAGATAAAAAAGAAAAGTAAGAAAGGAAAAGAAGTCATGAAAAAGAGCAGAGGTATATTAAGCCTTATTCTCGTGGCAGCACTTTCAGTCCTGCTCGGTGTGACTACGATCCGCGGATTGGATTCCGAAGGAATGGGCGCAGCGAAAAATATTAATTTGGGACTGGATCTTGAGGGTGGAGTCAGCATTACATATCAGGTAAAAGGCGACAAACCGTCACAGGAAGACATGGATGACACTGTATATAAAATGCAGCGTCGTGTAGAGCAGTACAGTACAGAGGCACAGGCATATCAGGAAGGTGACAACCGGATCAGCATCGAGATCCCGGGCGTAGAAGACGCGAATGCAATCCTTGAAGAATTAGGACAGCCGGGATCACTGTATTTCATTAAGCACAAAGATGCTGATGGAAATGAGAACTACACACTTGGAGCAGAAGGTTATGTATTGAATAAAACGATCGATGAACTGAAAGCGAACGGTTCTATCGTTTTAACAGGATCGGAAGTGAAATCCGCTACGGCAGGCGCATGGGACGATCAGAAGACAGGTAAGAAAATGTATGGGGTAGATCTTACGCTGAATGCAGAAGGAACAGATGCGTTTGCGGCAGCTACAACAGAAGCATACAACAACGGAAACGATACGATCGCAATCTATTATGACGGAGAATTGATCAGTGTTCCGAGTGTAAATGCAATCATTGAAAACGGACAGGCACAGATCACAGGCTCTGCATCATACGAAGAAGCGGATAATATCGCATCTACGATCCGTATCGGAGGTCTGAATCTGGAACTGGAAGAGATCAGCTCAAAAGTAGTCGGCGCACAGCTCGGTGAAGAAGCGATCAGTACAAGTCTTAAGGCAGGAGCGATCGGTCTTGCAGCCGTATGTCTGTTTATGATCTTTGTGTACCTGCTTCCGGGATTTGCATCAAGTATCGCGCTTGTCATTTATGTCGGCTTGATCTTACTTCTGTTAAATGCGTTTGACATCACGCTTACACTTCCTGGTATCGCAGGTATTATCCTCGGTATCGGTATGGCAGTAGACGCGAACGTTATCATTTTTGCTCGTGTGAAAGAAGAATTGTCAGCAGGAGCGTCTGTTCATTCAGCGCTTCGGGCAGGATTTCATAAAGCGATGTCGGCAATCCTTGACGGAAATATTACAACATTGATCGCGGCTGCAGTATTGTGGCTTAGAGGAAGCGGTCCGGTAAAAGGATTTGCACAGACATTGGCTCTTGGTATCGTCGTTTCGATGTTTACGGCGCTTGTTGTAACAAGACTGCTCGTATATTCTTTCTATGCTATCGGCATCCGCAATCCGAAAGTATACGGCAGAGTAAAAGAAGAGAGAAAACCGATCGATTTTCTCGGAAAGAAAAAAGTGTTCTTTGTCGTTTCTATCGCACTTTGCCTGAGCGGATTTGTTGTTATGGGAATCAATTCCGCAAGGGACGTGGGAGCGCTGAATTACAGCCTTGATTTTGTCGGCGGTACGGCGACAACGGTAACGTTTGACAAAGAGTATACATTAGAAGAAGTTGACAGTCAGATGGTGCCTGAACTTGAAAAGATCACAGGCGATAAAAACGTACAGGTACAGACTGTAAAGGGAACAAATCAGGTAGTGTTTAAAACACAGACTCTTGACCTTGAAAAAGAGAGAAGCTTTTGAATCTTATATGCAGAACGAGTTTGGCGTAAAAGAAGAGATTGCCACAGAAAATATCAGTTCTACGGTAAGTTCCGAAATGAGAATGGATGCGGTGATCGCAGTTATTATCGCGACGATTCTTCATGCTTTTGTATATCTGGTTCAGATTTAAAGATATTCGTTTTGCTACGAGCGCGGTAGTGGCGCTTCTGCACGACGTGCTTGTCGTACTTGCATTTTATGCGATCGCCCGTGTTTCCGTGGGAAATACATTTATCGCATGTATGCTGACGATCGTCGGATACTCTATTAATGCGACAATCGTTATTTTCGACCGTATCCGTGAGGAGATGAAGAACAGTTCCAGAAACACAGATCTGAAAGATCTTGTAAATCGCTGTATCACACAGACGCTGACAAGAAGTATTTATACATCGCTGACAACATTTGTCATGGTGGCGGTTCTGTATGTGATGGGTGTAAGTTCGATCAAAGAATTCGCACTTCCGCTTATGGCGGGAATCGTTTGCGGAGCTTATTCATCTGTATGTATCACAGGCGCGCTCTGGTATGTTATGAAGACCGGGAAGGAATGCAAAGATTCAGGCTAGCTTCCGTACCGGCGAAACAGGTTGAAAGTGTAAAGACAGAGTCGTCAGAAGAAAGCTCATCGGACGGAAATGTTCAAAAAGCAGCAAAATCAAAACAAAAAGAAAAAAAGAGAAGATAAATTTTCGTTAAAAGATTGTTTGAAACGGAAATGAAAAGACCGGTCGTGAAGCGGAAACGTTTTACGGCCGGTTTTCTCTATGGTGATATTTTGAAAATTATGATACTATAATACAAAAATGTACGTGATATACTTGGAGGAACAAACGATGGAACGCTGGTATGTAATGATGAAGAAAGCTGATTTCAGCAGTATCGGAGCGAAATATAATATTTCGCCGGTCATTGCCCGCCTGATCAGAAACAGAGATATTATAGAAGATGAAGAGATTAATCTTTATTTGAACGGAACGATTGCCGACCTGTATGACGGAATGTTAATGAAGGACATGGATAAGGCGGTTGAGATCTTATCGGAGAAGATCAGGGAAGAAAAACCCGTAAGGGTGATCGGAGATTATGATATTGACGGTGTGAATGCAGCTTATATTTTGAAAGAAGGTCTGGAAGGACTCGGAGCAGATGTTGATACAGATATTCCCGACAGGATTAAAGACGGATACGGATTAAATAAAATGCTGATCGACCGGGCGTTAGATGATGGGATCGATACGATTATTACATGTGATAACGGGATTGCGGCTGCGGAAGAAATCACTTACGGAAGAAAAAACGGTCTTACGGTGATCGTGACAGACCATCATCAAGTTCCTTTTGTAGAAATAAACAAAGAACGGGAATATCTCCTGCCGCAGGCTGATGCGGTTGTAGATCCAAGGCGTCCGGATTGTGAGTATCCTTTTAAAAATCTGTGCGGGGCAGCGGTCGCATATAAGTTAGTAGAGGCATTGTATAATGTTATGCTCCGAGATCCGGAAGACGTTGATTATCTTATGGAAAATGTGGCGATTGCAACAGTAGGTGATGTGATGGCGCTAAAGGGAGAAAATCGTATTTTTGTGAAACAGGGACTTGAGATGCTCAAGCGCACAAAAAATGAAGGGTTAAAAGCGCTTATAGAATGTACGGGAATCAATCCCGAATATTTGAATACATACGATCTCGGGTTTGTTCTTGGACCATGTATTAATGCGAGCGGGAGACTGGACACCGCAAAAAGAGCATTGGAACTGCTGAGTACACGGACGAGGCGGGATGCGGTCATGTTGGCGGAAGATTTAAAGGCGTTAAATGACAGCCGTAAGGAAATGACGGAACGAGGAATTAAAGAAGCGGCAGAGATGATAGAAACTACCTCGCTGAAAGAGGACAAAGTATTTGTGATCTATCTGCCGGACTGTCATGAAAGTATTGCGGGAATTATCGCAGGAAAGATCAGAGACAGATATTATAGGCCTACGATCATCTTAACAAAGGCAGAAGACGGAGTGAAAGGATCGGGGCGGTCTACGGAAGAGTATGACATGTTTACAGAATTGTGTAAATGTCAGGCGCTGTTTACAAAATTCGGCGGCCACAGGCAGGCGGCAGGCGTGTCCCTGAAAGAGGAGAATGTTCAGCGATTCAGAGAAACGATCAATTCTCTTTGTACATTGACAGAAGAAGACCTTCAAATGAAAGTATATATCGATATGCAAGTTCCTTTTCCGTATTTAACAGAAGATTTGATCGAGCAGTTTCAGGTGATGGAACCTTTCGGAAAAGGAAATAAAAGACCGCTGTTTGCGGAGAAAGATCTGAAGGTGATTCAACCTAAAATTGTAGGGAAAAACGAGAATGTTTTGCAGTGTATATTGGAAGATAAGCAGGGAAATCGTATGAAAGCGGTTTATTTCGGCGATGTAAAGACTTGCCTGAAAGAGATGCTGGCAGGAAAAGTCACCGCGGTTACTTATTTTCCGTCAATTAACGAATATATGGGCAGACGAAGCATACAGCTTACGATTGTAAATTATCAAAAGAAATGATATAATTAAACGATCTTATAACTTTGTTGAATGAGCTGCATGAGAGAAGGGGACTTTACTATGGCAGGAACGGCAGAATATGAAGAATTGAATAAAAATCTGGAGATCGTGGACGGTCATGCAGTAAAAGCGCCGGAGGATTATCAAGATCCGGAGCAGCTTTATCATGTTCTTATTGAAAGAGTGAGAAAGTATCATCCGTCTGCGGATATTACCATGATCGAAAAAGCTTATCGTATAGGGAAAGAAGCGCATCGTGATCAGGTGAGAAAATCAGGAGAGCCGTATATTATCCACCCTCTCTGGGTCGGTATTATTTTGGCGGATCTTGAGATGGACAAAGAGACGATCGTGGCAGGAATGCTCCACGACGCAGTAGAAGATACGGATATGACGCTTGACGATGTGGCAGGTGAGTTCGGAGAAGAAGTCGCTCTTCTTGTGGACGGCGTTACAAAGCTTGGCCAGTTGAATTATTCACAGGACAAATTAGAAGTTCAGGCAGAGAACCTCAGGAAAATGTTTCTTGCGATGGCGAAGGACATCCGGGTTATTATTATTAAACTGGCAGACCGACTGCATAATATGCGTACGCTTGAATTTATGACTCCGACAAAGCAGCAGGAAAAAGCGAGAGAGACGATGGATATTTATGCTCCCATCGCGCAGAGACTCGGAATTTCCAAGATTAAGACAGAATTAGATGATTTGTCTTTAAAATACTGGAAACCGGAAGTTTATTATAATCTCGTGAGGGATCTGAACCGAAGGAAAACAGAACGCGAGGAATTTGTGCAGCAGATAGTAGCCGAAGTTTCGAAACATATGAAAAATGCGCATATAGAGGCGAAAGTATATGGACGTGTAAAGCATTTTTTCAGTATTTATAAGAAAATGGTGAATCAAAATAAGACGCTGGATCAGGTATACGATCTGTTTGCGGTGCGGATAATTGTTGATTCTGTAAAAGATTGTTATGCGGCGCTTGGAGTAATCCACGAGATGTACACGCCGATTCCCGGAAGGTTTAAAGATTATATTGCGATGCCGAAACCGAATATGTATCAGTCTCTTCACACAACGCTGATGGGACCGTCAGGACAGCCGTTCGAGATCCAGATCAGAACAGAAGAGATGCATAAGACGGCTGAATACGGTATTGCGGCTCACTGGAAATATAAAGAAGGCGGAGATTCAGCGAAGAGTATGGAATCTCAGGAGGCTAAGCTGAACTGGCTGCGTCAGATTTTGGAATGGCAAAGAGACATGTCGGATAACCGGGAGTTTTTAAGCCTGTTAAAAGGCGACCTTGATCTGTTTGCTGAAGACGTTTACTGTTTTACGCCAAACGGTGACGTGAAGAATTTGCCGAACGGTTCCACACCGGTTGACTTTGCGTATGCGATACACAGCGCCGTGGGAAATAAGATGGTCGGTGCACGTGTAAACGGAAAACTTGTCAATATAGATTATAAAATACAAAACGGCGACAGGATCGAGATTCTTACGTCGCAGAATTCAAAAGGACCGAGCCGTGACTGGCTGAATATCGTTAAGAGTACACAGGCAAAAATAAAATTAACCAGTGGTTCAAAAAAGAGTTTAAGGAAGATAATATTAGTACCGGGGGAAAAAGAATTGGATCGTTTCCTATTGCAGGGGGAAATCAATTAATCTCCAAAATATACTGAAACCGAAGTATCAGCAGGTTGTTCAGCAAAAAGTACGGCTTCAGGGATTTGGGACGCTGTTTTGGCGGCGATCGGTCATGGCGGTTTAAAGGAAGGACAGGTTGTAAACAGACATTTTTGAGGAGTACGAAAAAGAACATAAGAAAGAAATTACAGACGAGACGATTCTTGAGAGAATCTCAGAAGCAAACTCTCAAAAAGTTCACATTGCAAAGTCAAAGAGCGGTATTGTTGTAAAAGGAATTAATGATATGGCAGTGCGTTTTTCAAAATGCTGCAATCCGGTTCCCGGAGACGAGATCGTCGGATTTGTCACGAGAGGACGGGGAATGTCAATCCATCGGACGGACTGTATTAATATGCTCCACCTTTCTGATGTAGAGAGGGCGCGTTTGATCGACGCGGAGTGGGAAGATACGTCCGAGACAGAGGGCGGCGGAAAATATCTGGCAGAGCTTAAGATGTACGCAAACGACAGACAAGGATTCCTTATGGATATCTCAAAAGTATTTACAGAAGCGAAAATAGATGTGAAGTCTATGAATGTTCGCACAAGCAAAAAGGGAACACAAGCAACGATCGATATGGGATTTATTGTAACGAAGGAGAACTCCATGCGATGAATAGAGAAACTGCGTCAGCTTCAGGGAGTTCTTGATATTGAGAGAACGACGGGTTGATCTTATATGAAGCCTTTCAAGTAAGAAGCAATAGCGTTCCCGTTGCGGAGGCGGCGGGAGTAAAATGACAGTTTGAACAAAGTCAGAGTTGATAAAAAGGAGAGACAGTTCATGCGCATTGAGAAATTTGTATTCGGACCTGTAGGAACGAATTGTTATATCGTAATAAACGAGATGACTTCGGAATGTTTTGCCGTAGATATGGCGGATTGTCCTCAGGAATTCGTAAAGCATATAAAAGATGCAGGACTTTGCGTAAAAGCGCTGCTTTTGACGCATGGTCACTTTGATCATATTATGGGAGCGGAACGCTTTGCGGAAATCTTCGGATGTCCGGTTTATGCATATGAAGGGGAAGAAAATATTTTATGCGATCCGGTGCTGAATGCATCGGCGACGATGCTCGGACAGTCATATGTGTTTACAAAAGCAGAGTATGTAAAAGCGGATACGCAGATAGAAACCGCAGGCTTTCAGGTGGAGATTATTCCGACTCCGGGACATACAGAGGGCGGATGCTGTTATTATATCGGAGAAGAACATGTATTGTTCAGCGGAGATACCCTTTTTCATAATTCTATCGGAAGAACGGATCTTCCTACGGGAAGCGGAAGTGAGCTTGTCCGTTCGGTAAGAGAAAAACTTCTGGTTTTGCCGGAAGATACGAGAGTATATCCCGGACATATGGAAGAGACAACGATTTCGCATGAAAAGAAATATAATCCTTTCATATAAAGTTAATAAGTGAACGGGAATGATTGGAATATAGGAATGGATATAACAGGTGGCGATGGAATAGGCTTCGCAGAGATAATAGGAAATGGGAAGAGACGATGATTAAAGTATCAAGTAAGAAAAATAAATATACATACAATGTATATCATCTTGTAAAAGCCTTTTTCCCCAATGAAGAGATCATACAGAATGTAGATGAAAAGCAGGAATCTCTTGTGGCATTAAATCTGCCCGGAGGGTCTTGCTTTTCCATTGCGCTTGAGGAAGTGGAAGCGGCAGCAGGTGATCTTTCGGAAATGGAGACAGAAGAGGCGAAAGAACAGGCAATAAAAAAAGAACTGACTCGTTTGTTGTACCGATATCTCGAACAACAGACAAGGACAACGCTTGCATGGGGAACACTTACAGGAGTGCGGCCGACAAAACTTGCCATGACAAAATTGGAACAATATGAATCGATGACGGAAGCGGAAGCAGTCCGCAGGACAGTCGGAGCGTTTCGTGATGAATTTTTTGTCAGTGAAGAGAAAGCGCAGCTTGCATGTGAGATTGCTGTGAGGGAAAAGAAACTTTTGTCCAAATTGGATTATAAGGATGGGTTTAGTTTATATGTAGGGATTCCGTTTTGCCCAAGCGTATGCTCTTACTGTTCGTTTAGTTCTTCGCCGATCGCAGAGTGGAAAGATAAGGTGGAAAGTTACCTTTTTGCTTTGTTGAAAGAAATCCGGGCAATCGGGAAAATGTCGGAAGGGCACAGACCGGACAGCGTGTATATCGGAGGAGGAACGCCGACGACTTTGGAGGCAGAGCAGATGGATCGTTTATTAAAGACGATCACGGAGAATTTCGACTTGTCAAACGTACTTGAATTTACAGTGGAGGCAGGAAGACCGGATAGCATTACGGAAGAAAAGCTTGCGGTGATCAGAAAATTACCCGGTGACTCGTATTTCAATAAATCCTCAGACAATGCAGCAAAAGACATTAGATCTGGTCGGAAGAAATCATACGGTGGCACAGACAAAAGATGCATTCTATCTGGCGAGGAAACTGGGATTTGACAATATTAATATGGATCTTATCGCCGGGCTTCCGGGAGAGGATGCTTCTGATATGGAAGATACGCTTCGGCAGGTGGAAGAAATGCATCCTGACAGTCTGACGGTTCATGCGCTGGCGATCAAAAGAGCGGCGAGATACGGACAGGAGGGAAGAAAACAGGATCTTCATTCTGAGATTTCGCAGATGATAATGTCGGCAGCTGATTGTGCCAAGCGGATTGGACTGCAGCCGTATTATTTATACAGGACAGAAAAATATTGCAGGGAAATTTTGAAAATGTCGGTTATGCAGAACTTGACAAAGCCGGAATATACAATATACTGATTATGGAAGAAAAACAGACGATACTGGCAGCCGGAGCGGGAGCGTCGACGAAGATATTACTCAAAGATCCGATCCGGACAGATAGCGGGAAAGAGATTAATCTGGTTCGCTGTGAAAACGTGAAAAAATATTATGGAATATATCGACAGGGTCGATGAAATGATAGAACGAAAAAGGGAGAATGGTTATGGCGCTGAAAAAGAAACCGGTTACAGGCATGAAAGACATGATGCCGGCGGAAATGGAAGTTCGGGATTATGTTATCGGTCTTATCAAAGAGACATATAAAACATTTGGATTTTTCCTCTATGGAAACTCCGTGTGTGGAACATATCGAGAACTTATGCAGTAAGCAGGGCGGAGATAATTGAAAAACTTATTTTTAAGATTTTAAAAAGAGGGGAGAAGCTAAAACTTGATACAGCGAAAGAAGAGGCAGATCTCGTGGACGGAGGACTTCGTTACGACCTGACTGTTCCTCTCTCAAGATACTATGCAAATCATGCGAATGAACTGCCGTCTCCGTTTAAGGCACTTCAGATGGGAAATGTGTGGAGAGCGGATCGTCCGCAGAGAGGACGCTTTCGTCAGTTTATGCAGTGCGATATAGACATCCTCGGAGAACCGTCGAATCTGGCAGAGATTGAATTGATTCTTGCCACAACAGCGCTGCTTGGAAAGTTAGATTTTAAGAATTTTACAATCCGTATCAACGACCGGCGTTTTCTGAAAGCAATGGCTGCGTACAGCGGATTCCAAGAAGAAGATTATGACAGTGTGTTTATTACGCTCGATAAGATGGACAAGATCGGATTGGACGGCGTGGCGGCAGAGCTGAAAGGAAACGGATATGCGGAAGAATCGGTGGAAAAATATCTCGCTCTTTTTGAAGAGATCACGAATGATGTGGAAGGCGTCCGTCTCTGTAAAGAGAAATTACAAGGCTATCTTGCGCCTGAGGCGGCGGATTCACTGGAAAGTGATCATCACGAGTGTGGAGAGTCAGAAAGAAGCTGAATTTAAGATGAGTTTTGACCCGACGCTTGTGCGGGGAATGTCTTATTATACAGGAACAATCTTTGAGATTTCCATGGATGAATTCGGCGGAAGCGTCGGCGGAGGCGGACGTTATGATAAGATGATCGGAAAATTTACGGGACAGGATACGCCGGCAGTTGGATTTTCCATCGGGTTTGAGCGGATCGTCATGCTGCTGTTGGAACGGGGATACGAAGTGCCGACGAGCAAACCGAAAAAATGCGTTTCTGATCGAGAAAAAACTTCCGCAGGAGAAACTTCTGGAGGTGCTTGAAGAAGCGCGCAAAGAGCGGGAAGCAGGCAGACAGGTTATGATAGTAAATATGAAGAAAAACAAGAAGTTCCAAAAGGAACAGCTTGCAGAACAGGGATATACAGATATTACGGAGGTGTACAATGGCTGAATCAATGCAGGGACTTAAGAGAACTCACAGATGTGGAGAATTATCTGCGGCAAACGCAGGTGAAAAAGTGACCATTATGGGATGGGTTCAAAAGAACAGAAATAAAGGCGGGCTTGTGTTTGTAGATGTGCGTGATCGTTCGGGAATCATTCAGGTCGTATGTGAAGAAGGCAAGACAGATGCGGCGCTGATCGAGAAGGCAGCAGGACTTCGTTCCGAATATGTCGTTGCGATCGTCGGAGAGGTGGCAATGCGTTCCGGCGCTGTAAACGATAAGATTGCGACAGGGGAGATCGAGGTTATCCCAAGTGAACTCAGAATTCTTTCAGAGGCTTTGACACCGCCGTTTCCGATTGAGGAAAACTCTAAGACAAAAGAAGAAGTTCGTTTGAAATATCGCTATCTTGACCTTAGAAGAGCCGATCTTCAGAGAAATCTGATGATGAAAAGTCAAGTGATGACATTGACAAGACAGTTTTTCTCAGAGGAAGGATTTCTTGAGGTAGAGACGCCGGTACTCGGAAAAAGTACGCCGGAAGGCGCGAGAGATTATTTAGTGCCAAGCCGCGTGCATCCGGGAAGTTTTTACGGACTTCCGCAGTCGCCGCAGCTTTATAAACAACTTTTGATGTGTTCGGGATTTGACCGGTATATTCAGATTGCAAGATGTTTTCGTGACGAAGATCTCCGTGCGGACAGACAGCCGGAATTTACACAGATCGACATGGAACTTTCTTTTGTCGATGTAGATGAAGTGATCGATGTAAATGAACGTTATCTTGCGAGAGTATTTAAAGAAGTTCTCGGCGTAGATGTACCGCTTCCGATCCAGAGAATGACATGGCAGGAAGCGATGGATCGTTTCGGTTCGGATAAGCCCGATCTTCGTTTTGGCATGGAACTTACAGATGTGACAGACGTCGTGAAAAACTGCGGCTTTTCCGTATTTACCGGAGCAGTCGAAAATGGCGGAAGTGTACGCGGTATCAACGCGAAAGGTCAGGGCGGGATGCCGAGAAAGAAGATTGATAAACTGACGGCATTTGTGAAAGATTACGGCGCAAAAGGACTCGCTTATATTGCGATCCAGGAAGACGGAAGTATAAAATCATTCCTTTGCAAAATTTATAGACGGAGAAGAGATGGATGCGCTGATCAAGGCGATGGGAGCAGAAGCCGGTGATTTACTGCTTTTTGCGGCAGATAAGAACAAGGTTGTGTGGGACAGCCTCGGAGCGCTTCGTGTGGAACTGGCAAAACAGCTTGAACTGCTTGATAAAAAGTGAATTCCGATTTG
>ENA-OPYU01000725-OPYU01000725.1-human-gut-metagenome-genome-assembly--contig:-NODE-725-length-12441-cov-3.554978_pt1 | contig 12441 bp, 16 predicted proteins | sample MGYA00242637_ERZ504482 | MGnify/ENA primary metagenome ERZ504482 (study PRJEB26092, sample SAMD00036237) | human gut metagenome | host: Homo sapiens | study: EMG produced TPA metagenomics assembly of...
GTCAAAATTATAGTTATCAATATCTACTCGGATGATTTTCGCAATTTTTCGCGAACCATGAACTTTCGTACCAATCTGACGGGTGCAAAGGGGAAATGCCAAGACAAATCAGCAAGTCACTTTTCGCATTGGCGATCATATTGGCATAGCGATGTCCGTAAGCGCCTCCGATGCATCCAAAATTCAGCGGATCGTCCCACGGTAGTGCTGACATTTCCAACACGCTTGTGATCACTGGTATTTTCCACTGGCGTGCCAGAGTAAATAACTGGTCACGAACTGCTTTGTCGCTGACTCCATGTCCTAACATGATTACTGGACGCTGTGCTTTATCCAGAGCTTCACGGATTGCATCTGCTGCAGAAACAGCACAAGCTGATATTTCACAGTCTACCGTTTTTGCAGACTCTAACACTCCACTGTCGTCCGGCTTCATTACCATGTCCACGTCTGCTGCTCCGCAGCTGTTTGCAGTTGCTTCCATGTTGCTCTCGCAAGCTGCACCAAATCCCATCTCATCCAGACTTATGTCATAAACCGGATTTTTTACATCCCCCCGCTGAATATTCATAGGAAGATCAATCAATACCGGTCCTTTCCGGCCAGAGTTAGCAATGTGATAAGCTTTATTCAGTTCTTTTACAATATCCTCGTCCTCCCGGATCTGTACTGCATACTTAGTCACAGGCTTCGCCATGGCAACAATATCAATCTCCTGAAAGCCTTGCTGCCGAAGCCCCGGGATGCCGGAATACTCATAGGTATTCAGCTGACCAGTAAGAAAAACAACCGGAAGAGAATCAAAATAAGCGTCTGCGATTCCTGAAATCAGATTCGCAGCACCCGGACCGCTGGTCGCATAAGCACATGCACACCGTTCCCCCGCCTGGGCATACCCACATGCCGCAAAAGCCGCTCCCTGCTCATGATAGCTGGAATGGCTTCTGGTATGAGGATTTTTCTCTATAGAATCAACCAGATGAGCGATCATGGTTCCCTGGTATCCAAAGAAATCATGAATCCCTTTCTCTGTAAAAAACTCAACAATATAATCCGTTACTTTCATTTCCAGAATTTCTCCACCTTTTTCTTCAGATTTGTCCTTCCTGCTACTCTCAGCATATCCAGATAAATATGCTGAAGCTCCTCATCCGGAATAAACACTTCGTCATTCTTAAGGCTCTTCACCATAGCCTTTGTATATGGGACAAAAACTTTTTCCAAAGCCGGATAATCTTTATTTTTATAAAGATTTATAATATACTCTTTGTTATCCAGATAATATTTCTCCAGTTCAATCTTGGATGCACAGAATTTCACATAATTCCAGCTCCAGTTCAGATATTCCTTTTTCTGGTTGGCATGTCCCTGCTTCCGTCGGGCACGGCTTCGCTTCCGGATCAGGCTCTTCTGACTTCCCACTTCCTGAAAATAATCCTCGAATCGGATCCTGGCACTGACCATTTCCGACAGCTTCACTGTATAATTATCCAGAACCTTCTCCTGGTAGTCTTCCCCATAATATTTCTGAAGATACGTATAAGTATCTCCTGGCACCGGAAACTTCCTGCCATCGATCACCACTGTTTCTGTCTCATCGAAAATTTCCCTTGGAAAATACACTGCCTTTTTCTTCAAGCGAACTACATATTCCTGGGTATCCTCCACATTCATCCTTTTACAAAGCATGCGGTAAAGGCTTTTTCCCAGACGGGCACGTCCTGTGACCAGGCGAAGCCTCATGACAAAACGGCAGATTGCCTTTTTCCTGCCTTTTCGGTCTCCATAATAATCAGCCAGCTCATTCCATCCCACTTCCTGGGCTCTTGTCCACAAATGAGCGAGTCTGGAACGCTGTTTTCCACGCAGGGGCAGAATATCCACTCCCATACCCGGATATTTGTAGTTCCTGCCTTCATTCAGACGGAAGCACAACGTATCCAGATCTGTATAGCGAAGGAAAAATTCCATAAAACGCTTATTGTTATTCATGGATTCCACAATTCTGCTATCCGGAGTCTCCTTCTCCACAGCCAGACGAAAGCGCTCCATATCCGCAGTACGCATATAGACCACGCCTGCATGAGGGCTGGTGATCTCCTGCCCGGTAACACAGCACAAAGTAAGCTGTGGTCCCAGATAATAAGGAATTCCTTCTCTTTTACATATTTTATCTATTTCGGCCAGAAGCTTTACAACTTCTTTTATTTCTCTGTTCAAGCTACGTCTGCTCCCATCTGTCTGTTCATAGTGATCACACTGTTACCAGCGCCTGTTTGAAAAATGGCTTTCTGCGAGATGTGTGTCACAAGCATTCTTTCACAAGCTGCTGTATCTCTTCTATACTTCCATACTTTCCAAGCCACTGATTCAAAACTCAGAGCATCTCCGGCTTTTGCATATACAGCTGCTCTCTTGCTTCCTTCATCAGATCTGTGAGAAATATTCTGGAAAGCTCCGTTCGCACAAAACCGCTTCCATTCTGCCGCAGTGCCTCCAGATAGTTCTGGAACGCAGCCTCCGTCTGTCCCTGTTTTCTTCTCACATCTCCAATTACCTTGTACACCTGGGCTCGTTTTTCCTTGCGGATCTGTCCGTCCTTGGCACGTTCTGCCAGCCATTCCAGATCATCCGCCTCACTGGTGTAAACCAGATCTGTGCGAACCCTTTGCCAGCTCACCTGGATAGCCCAGGCGCTCCCATGCTTTGTCAGTGCACGCTTATAGATCTGGATGTCATTGTTCTCACCCGGGCTCTCTGCACGCTCTGCATCAATGCGCTTCAGGATTTCCCCGATCAGTTCCTCCACCTCAGAACGCTTTTTCGCAACACTTGCGCGGGCCAGATAATAATATTCCCGCACAGAAGGATTCTCCGGCAGAAGTCTGTACCACAAAGCCATAAGCTTCATCGCCCCATCCTTCTGTCCAACATCCAGAAGCTGCTGACAAGTCTTCACCGTCTCCCTGCCATAAGGATTCAAAAACTTATCCAACTCCAGTTGGGTAATTCCATTATTTGTTTTCTCACGGGCATCTGCAAAAACTTCCAGAGCATCCGCACATTTGCCCTTCATCCAGAGCAGTTCTCCCTGGTACTTCAGGAAATACCCGTCCTCCGGGAAAAGCCGCAGTGCCTCATCAATATAAAGCTCCGCTTCCACCATATCAATTCCATTGCGGGCGCGTTCCATAAGAAAACGGCTCTTAAATTTCACAAATCCCGGCACTTCCGGATACCGTTCCATCAGCGGTACTATTGTATCCTCCGCTTCCTGATAACGCTTAAATTCATAATCGCAGACTGCTCTTCGAAACAGTTCAATATCAGATTTCAACTGGGCCAGTTCAGAAGGGAATGTACCGGTCTGCTCTTTCACCACCAGCATTCTCCATGCTTTCCCGATCCGTTCTGTATAAACCAGCGTCAGCATTGCTGCATAAAAAGTCACATCGCTGACTTCCAGCAAAACAGGATGATAAAAAGCATAGATTCCGCCAAAATCCTCCCTGCCGATAAACGCAGAGCTCAGCTGAACCTGGTAATATTTTGTAAAGATTTCATTTAATTGGGAAAAGTCACGCTTTTCTACCAATTCCTTCAGGCCGTGTCTGCTTTCTGAAATGCGCGCCTCCAGATCCATCACCGTACTTTTTGCCAGCAGAAGATTGCGCTTATACTGAAGGCGGTGGTTCCGCTTCGCACCTGCAAGAGAATATATCTTGCGCCAGATGGAATCTCTGCGAAGCCTGCCCTTGCGGATTCCCGGCAGATAATCATCCCGAAGCTCTTTATAGGTAATTCCCTCTACCGTAACCGCATCGTGGGATTCTCTTTCCCCATGGGGCGGAATATAGGACCATTCATCTCCGTAATGCCAGATCAGATAGTCACTCATTCTGTGCGGCACCATTACCTCTGTGTTCTCAAAGTTCATATATTTCACAGGAAACATCATGTCCTTATCAAAAAGGAACGGACAGCCGCCCCAGCGCATTGCATAACGCGGACAATCCTCTTCCTTATAGGAATACATGATCTTCTCCAGTTTCTTCAATGTGCGGTCTTTTCCCAGAAATGTATAGGAAAAAAGCCAGCGCAGATAGGCAGTCACCGGAATTTCCCAGCGGGCACCATATACAACTACCATATTTACCAGCTCAGAGTAGATCATCATATGAGTTCTGTATTTCTCATATTCCTTATCATCTGCGGGAATGGGATCCAGGGTGAGCACATCGATGATCTCACCGGCGCTGTCCCTGCCGATAATCTGATGCTTGTGAAGGGCGCAGCTGTCCGTAGCAACATACCTTGGAAAAGTATTGGTATAGCTGCGGTCTACGTCCACACACTGAAGGGCGCGGTGCTCCGGAAGCACGGATCCGGAAATTTCCACCAGTTTGTTCCAGTCATCTCTGGGCATATAGATGTCCACATCATCATCCCAGGGAATAAATCCCTCGTTTCGCACAACACCGATGGCTGTTCCTCCCGCCATCACATATCTCAGATTATTCTTTTTTACAGATCTCATCCAGCTCACGGAAAAGCTGCAGCAGATGTTCCTGTTTCTCTGTCATTGGTTATCCTCTCTGGTTTATGATTTCCAGAATGTCTGCCAGAGTCTCTGATTCCTCATTAAAAAGTCTGGTACATTCCGTTCTCTCATCACTGATCATAATAAGCAGCTCCTGCAAAAGGTAACGGAGGCCATTGCCTTCGAAGTTAAAGCAGTACCGCTTCAGTCCCTTGCTGTCGTCTATCTTTGCCTCAAAATATCCTGTATTCCACCAGTCTCCCGGGATGGTCACACGGCCTTTCGTACCGATCACAACAAACTCATCCTCCACATCTACTGTGGTGCCAATCTCGATTGTAGCAAGAGCATCCTGATATTTCATGGTGATCATGTCGTAAATGCAGTTTCCAGATCTGTCCTTCACCACATTGGAATTCACTTCCTGGTAATTTCTGCCCAGTATCTTGATAATAGCACACAAAGGCAGAACTGCAGTTTCGGAAAAACTTCTTCCTCCTTCGAAATGGTCCTGGGAAATAGAGCATTTCACACACACAATATCGCCCACCAAGGCGCTGTGTGTCTGCCAGACAAGCTGGTTAAAGGCCCGCAGATACACCAGATTTATTTTCTCCACAAGAAGTACATGACGGGCTGCTGCAAGTGCAAACAGATCCTTCAGCTTCTCCTTATTCTCTGTCATAGGCGCATCACTTATCACATATTTTCCAAGTTCCAGGGATCTGCGGATGTATTTCTCCCTCTTAGGCTGCTCGGTTTTGATATAAACTATGTCTACCTGGGACAAAAAGCAGTCAAATCCCTGCTGCCATTCCCCATTATCTGCCTCCACGCTGTAGTAAGAATCCAATTCATATTTGTCACAAAACGACTCCGCTGCCTCTGCATTCTCAGAAAAAACGCACTCCACATGAAGACCGCTGACATATTTTGTCTCCCACACAATCCCATTATCCTGGTCATTATCTGTAACTACACCCACGGTGTAAGTGGTTCCCTCACCGCGCAGCTTGGTGCTGGAAATATTCTTGGTACGCTCCAGGTACACAACATCACAGTAATTCTTAAGGTAGTCAAATTTGCCGCGCCAGTCAGAACCAAGTACCAGAAGGTCTACCTTATACTTGATGATATCACTGAGCTTCTGCCCTGGTACTCCTCGATGATGATCTCATCTGCAAAACCGGTACGGCGTACGTTCTCAATCCTTTTCAGAAGGCTGTCCCGCACGTTCAGCTTACCACGCTCAATATCGTAGCTCTCGCTGGTCACACCCACGATCAGATAATCGCCCAATGCTTTCGCTCTTTTTAAAATATTATAATGTCCCTCGTGGAACAGGTCAAAAGTTCCGTAAGTGATTACTTTTTTCATAGTGTTTTCCCCTGAAAAATACTCCCTGTCAAAATTCGAAACCCATATCATTCAGCGCGTTTCCCAGGCGCGCGTAAGGATTACCGCAAAAAAAGTTACTATTCGCAATCCACCACTCATTCACCAAAAGATTCTGCATTAATTTCTCCTGTATGTTTTGCAAACAGCAATCACTAAATACATTTAGTATAACACAATTTGCATAGTAAGTCATTATGAAAGAACATCTGCCTGTGAAAAAATATGAACAAAATTTCTGCTCACAGTAGTCCCTTTCCGATACAAAGAAAGACAATCCCTCAGGACTGTCCTTCTTCATGCTCCTCTTTCTCTTCTGTATCAAACGATGTATCCCATGTAGCGGCCAGCTCTTCAATAGCCATTCTACGCTGTGCCAGTACTGCGAACCGGTCTTCCTCTTCATTATCGTATTCGTCTTCCAGGCCTTCATCCTCCACCTTCTTCTCACGTTTGAAAAGAATAAATGTGATCAGTCCCATAATGTTAGTGTAGATCCAGTCTACAGGAAGGCTTCCAAGTATCAGTACAAACAGCAGCGACACTCCGAACAATGCCCAGACATTCATCAGCTGCGGAATATTCAGAATCATAAGTCCGTTCATCAGAATCATGATGGGATAATGGAAAAGTAAATTCCCATTGTGTTTCTTCCCAGGAAAATAAATGGATGGCGTTTATCTGGCATCAGCACCAGCAATGCAAAATAACCGTAAAGGAAATCAGATACATCATTCCTCTGACTACCATTCCCTCCACATTGTCCATTCCACTTGCAAGATAGGAATGATTGCCTCGGAAAAGGTCTACCGGAATATTATTTCCGATCATATAATTGGTCGCCACAAACAGCAGAATGATCACGAAAAGTGCAACCACGATCTTGCCTTTAAATTTGCGGATCACCTTGGTGTATTCACTCTTCCATAAATATCCTGCCACAAAAAACGGGAAAAATACCACAATTCTTGAAGCTGATAAAAATGTACTGAATTCCATTCTGGTTCCTGCCCACAGCGCAAAAATAATGCTGAGAGGTACAATAAACCTTATTTTTCCAAATGCTTCTATGGTCAGACGGTATGCAAACAACGCAAGCACATACCACATAACGGTTCCGGAAGGACGGAGCAGTTCATAATCCATTTTATTTCCCAGCCAGATCTGCGCTGCCCAGGTAAGTGTATAACCCAGAATATATGGAATCAATAAATTCTTAACATTCTTCATCACATCCTGAGGCTTCTTGGACAGATAACCGGAAATAAATATGAACGCCGGCATATGAAATATGGTAATTCCATACCACACAAAACGCACAACCTGATCTGCTTTAACCAGCTGGAATGCAATGATATGATTAAAAATCCACCAGAAAAATCAAAAATATTTTTATATTATCCACAAGGTAGGAATATGGGATTTCCTGTTCCTTCGTATTCTTGCTCATTTTAGCCACCTTTATACTCTGACTTAATTATTTTTCAGACATGTCAGTTTTATGAATAAAGGATAACATATTTTTGTGGTTTTTTGGGAATAACTTTTTAACATTTTAACGTGTTTTGAAATATTTTCCTGTGGTTTTGTGTTGCCGATGAATCGCGATAATATACTATTTCATTTCTCCAAAAACCTGCTGGTGCAGTTTGCGCCCTGTAGGTGTTGCCGCCAGGCCACCCTCTGCTGTTTCTTTAAGGGCAGTGGGCATCACATCTCCTACCTTTTTTCATAGTCCAGATCACCTCGTCAGCCGGAATTGCACTTCGGATTCCGGCCAGAGCCAGTTCTGCTGCCACAAATGCCCCTGCTACGCCTGATGCATTTCTCTTAATGCATGGAATTTCAACCAGCCCTGCAACAGGATCACATACAAGACCCAGAATATTTTTTTAGAGCAGTGGCTACTGCCGACTGGATCATATCAGGTGTGCCGCCGGCAAGTTCCACAATTGCCGCCGCTGCCATAGCAGATGCAGAACCGCACTCAGCCTGACAACCTCCCTGCGCTCCTGCAAGTGAAGCATTATTGGCAATTACCATTCCCACTGCGGATGCTGTGAAAAGGGACATGACGCATTCCTCTTCTGTAAGCTGGTACTGCTCCTGCATAGTGAGTACAGCTGCCGGTACAATGCCGCAGCTTCCTGCTGTAGGCGCTGCTACGATTCTTCCCATGGAAGCGTTCAGTTCTGATACTGCAAGTGCACGATAGAGGGCTCCTCCAAGAAGGGGGCCTGTAAGATTTTTTCCCCTTGCTCTACAGCAGTGCGCATGCGATAGGCATCTCCACCAGTGAGACCGCTTGTGCTTTTCAGATCCGGGGCGCTGCCAGGCTGGATACAGGATGCCATAACCCGATAGTTTTCCCTCATTTTTTCATATATTTCCTGCTTCGGCAGTTCCATCTGCTCCGCCTGCTGCTCCAGAACCAAAGCGGACAGGCGACAGTTGTTCTCCTTCGCTGCTTTCAGCAGGGATTCTATTGAGTGGTAGTTTAGATCCACAGTGAATTCTCCTTTACCGTATTTTTTAGTGGGGTGAGATGTTTTTCAAAAAGGGACGCATTTGGGCAATGTCGGCTGGAACTTCGACCCACTAACTAGCAATTTATACACGCTCTAACATCGTACTAGAATATATATTCTCCAGCCGGTTAATCTTCTCATTGAGTTCCGAGACAAAGTGACTGTCGCTCTCGATAGTCATTACCGCCACACCACCCTTGGTCTCACGCGCCAGGTGGAAATTGCAGATATTCACCCCATACTCTGCCATCAGCTCTGTAACTGCAGCAATCGTCCCTGGTGCATCCTTGTGAAGCACGATCAAAGCAGGATTCTGCCCGGTAAGGGCAACCTCCATTCCATTCACCCGGGTGATCAGGATATTCCCCCCGCCAATACTGCTGCCCCGAAGAGACACCTTTTCCCCGTCTGCTGCAGTCAAAGTGATCTCCGCAGTATTCGGGTGCGTATCCTCCAGTTCACCAGTCTCGATCTGGATTTCCAGCCCCTCCTTTTTCGCCACATCAAGGGAAAAACGGATACGCTCATCATCTGTCTGCATTCCCAGTATTCCCGCTACAAGAGCCTTATCCGTGCCGTGTCCCTTATAGGTTTTCGCAAAGGAACCATGCAAAAATATGTGCGCTTTCACCGGAGTTTTTCCAAGAAGAGCCCTTGTCATCAGACCGATCCGGGCTGCTCCCGCAGTATGTGAGCTGGACGGTCCGATCATAACCGGCCCCAGAATGTCAAATACATTCATACTTATTTTCCTCTTCCTTTTCATTCATCCGCTGCCTTTTTTGCGTTTCCGGCAGCCTGCAGATGTTTTCACGTTACCGCTCACATCTGCACTGTTATTGTTCCATCTTAACATTAAAACATACCTTTTACAACATGGATAAAGAGTAACTGGTGGCTGTTTACTTCGTGTTTACTGTTCACTCCGTTCACAGTAACGCGCTTCGCAATGCACAATACTCCAGATAAATAATCTTATATTTCCTTTCTACCTGGACTGTGGTAAAAATAGTTCTATGTAAATCGCCTGGAACCATTCCGGCAAGACTATTTTCAGATTTCTTTATGAAAGGCACACAATTCATGAAACGAGTGATTACTTACGGTACTTTTGATTTGCTGCACTATGGGCACATTAATCTGCTGCGCAGGGCGAAAGCTTATGGCGACTACCTGATCGTAGCTTTATCTACAGATGAATTTAACTGGAACGAGAAGCATAAAAAACTGCTTTTTCTCTTATGAAAAAAGGGAAATCCCTGCTGGAAGCCATCCGCTACGTAGATCTGGTAATTCCGGAGGAGAACTGGGAGCAGAAGGTAAGTGATATTAAAGAATACCATGTAGATACCTTTGTTATGGGTGACGATTGGGAAGGGAAGTTTGACTTTCTGAAGCCTTACTGTGACGTGGTGTACCTTCCGAGGACACCTGAGATTTCTACTACGCAGATTAAGGCGGATCTGCAGAAATAGGAAGCATTGGTAATTATATAGTCAGAGATTTCGTATGATTCATGCAGGTTACGAAATCTCTGACTTTTTTATTTCATGACAACAATGTGCACACTTCCCAAAAACGATTTGCAGGATGTGCGTCACAATTTATTGGAGATTTTGTCCGGATGAAGGCGCCGTAGCGGGCTACGGCAACTGAATTCGGGCAAAATATACCGCAAAGTGGGGCGTGCAGATTGCGGGAATGATTTTTCAAACACGCTCTAACACAGCATCTGCAAATATTTATCCCGGACTACTTAGCAAAACGGATCATATTCCAGCTGTGTTTTCCAAGCACAGTACTTAATTTACCGCCGTCAATCCGGCTTGCAGCGGATTTCACGGGCACAACCTTTTCGGGATCCGCTTCTGTATTTACAGCTTTCATATCGTCATTAGTAAGTACAATGTGTTCTTGCACCTGATAGCCTTCAAACTGGCGCAAATCGCAGCTTACCTCCAGATCTTCCTCAAGACTTTTATTCACTGCAAAAATTGTAAGAGTATCTTTCTCCTCATTCCATACGCACACAGAATCCAGACAGGAAACGTCACAGTAATTCCTGCTGTCGTATACCGGAGCCAGTACCTGTGTATTCAACACAATTCCTCTTCCGAAAATGCTTGTGTACATATATGGATAAAAGATAGTCTGGCGCCATGCACCTGTATCGGAGGTCATAATCGGCGCGATTACATTTACCAGCTGTGCCAGGCATGCCATTTTCACACGGTCTGCATGGCGAAGTAAAGTGATCAGCATGCTTCCAACCAGAAGGGCATCTTCGAAATTATAAATATCCTCAAGCTGATGTGGAGCCTGTCCCCATTTTTCCAATTTCTCATCGGCCGCATTGCTGTGATACCACACATTCCACTCATCAAAGGAAAGATTAATGCGCTTTTTGCCATGCTTTTTCGCACGGACAGCGTCGCAGATGCTGACTACGCCGGAAATAAAGTCATCCATCCCTTTGGAATTTGCAAGAAAATCAGGGGTGTCATCAGCAGCATTGCCGTAATACTGGTGAAGGGACATATAATCCACCAGATCATAGCACTCGTCCAGAACCGTGTACTCCCAATCTCCAAATGTCGGCATCATCAGATTGGAGCTTCCGCAGGCAACAGTCTCAATCTCCGGATCCAGCATTTTCATAATGCGGGAAGTCTCCGCTGCAGTTCTTCCATATTCATATGCAGTCTTATGTCCCATCTGCCAGGGACCATCCATCTCATTTCCAAGACACCAGGTCTTAATGTTATGCGGTTCTGCATGACCGTTAGTCTTGCGCATGTCGCTGTAATAGGTACCGCCCTTAAAATTACAGTATTCCAGAAGATTTCTGGCTTCCTCCGGTCCTCTTGTTCCAAGATTCACTGCCATCATAATATCTGTGTCTGCTTTCTTCGCCCAGTCTACGAACTCGTCCAGGCCAAAGTGATTGTTCTCGATCACACCCCAGGCAAGTTCCGGTCTGGCAGGTCTTAGCTCCTTCGGTCCAACACTGTCTTCCCATTTAAAGCCGGAAACAAAGTTGCCTCCCGGATAACGGACAATCGGAACCTGAAGCTCCCTTACCAGTTCCAGAGTATCTTTACGAAAGCCCTGCTCGTCAGACAGCGGGCTGCCCTCCTGATAGATTCCTTCATAAACAGCGCGTCCCAGCTGTTCAATAAAGGAACCGAAAATCCGCTTATCCACCTTGCCGGTGAGGAAATATTTATCGATGATGATCTGTGCTTTTTTCATGGTGTCCTCCTTATATGGTGCCAGTTGTATGGCATTTTTCTGCTCTTTATGTATCTATTATTTTAATGGCATACGATTTTTTTACCAGTTTTTTTGCTTCCGATATAGTTGACTTTTTTTGCCGATAATGATTACAGTAAAAAAAAATTGGTGAAATGGAGTCCGGAGCATGAATTTTCACGAATCTGCAGACAGGGATTTTTCCATTCAGTTCTGCGAATACAACTATTCAAACCCTGATTATGATCAGATCTACCGTCCCAATGGAAGCGGAGACTATCTGTTTTTGCTTTTTAAGACACCCATGAAGGTTTATCTGGACAAAAAGCTCAGTATTTCCAAGGAAAATGCGTGTATTCTCTATGCTCCCGGATATGAGCAGTATTATAAGGCTGTTCACAGGTTCCGGAACAGCTACCTTCATTTTTCCTGTAAGGCAGATCTGAAAAAACAATATGGAATCCCGCTTAATACTGTTTTTTATCCGGGAAACTGTGAAGAGATTGACGCCTGCATCCGGCTCCTTCACAAAGAACATATAGCAAATGATTTATTTTCCGATGAATACGAGTATACTCTCTTTCAGCAGCTTATGATTACGATCGCAAGGGGACTTAAAAGTCATCAGATACATGGAAGTGGAACGGAAAGGAGACAGTCTTTATTCTACTTTTCGAAAGCTTCGGCTGGAAATGCTCACGAAATTACGCAGAGCCATGGGACACC
>ENA-OPYU01000726-OPYU01000726.1-human-gut-metagenome-genome-assembly--contig:-NODE-726-length-12439-cov-3.007472_pt1 | contig 12439 bp, 18 predicted proteins | sample MGYA00242637_ERZ504482 | MGnify/ENA primary metagenome ERZ504482 (study PRJEB26092, sample SAMD00036237) | human gut metagenome | host: Homo sapiens | study: EMG produced TPA metagenomics assembly of...
ATAGAAAGAATGATCTGACTGGTGAAAAGGGAAACAGGTGAGAATCCTGTACGAACTCGTCACCGTATTTTGTGAGCGGAAGCTGCATACCCACTGGGATGACCGGGAAGGGAGCTGAAGCGCCAGAGCAATAAGCCGGGAGACCTGCCTTTCGCAGTACAGGAACGTAAAAGTTCAGGCCACGAGGAATTGGCAGTACGAAATAAGTCACAGAACTGTATGTGATATGTAGATATTATGTAATACAGTTTTATTTTCGTTGTCTTCGTTTCCTGGCGGAGGCTTTTTTTGATATTATGTGTCCGGAAGGAACCGCCGGTGGCAGAGATCTTGTATCTCATGTATTGACAATCAAAAAACAGGAGGTAGAAAGAAATGAAAAAGAAACTGGTAGTAGTATTATTATCAGCAGCTATGTGTGTAGCGGCATTTGGCGGATGTGGAGCAAAATCAGACAGCTCCGACAGCAGCAGTAACAAGAAGACAGAGACTTCTTCAAAAAAAGGGAAGATCAGAAAGCAGCGGATGCAGTTGCAAAAAAGATTGATGCGATCTACGTTCAGGAAAGAACAGACAAGACGGATGAACAGTGTAAAGCAGCAAAAGAAGCGTGGGATAAATTGACAGATGCGCAGAAAGAACTGGTAGAAGGAGACAATGCAGATCCGGATTACTTCGGAAGAGATACAGGAGATGCTTCCCAGGATGACCCGTTAAATGGAGATGATATCGGAGAGAAGGAACTTCTGGTAGTAAGTTTCGGTACTTCTTTTAATGCGAGCCGTGCAGCCGATATCGGTGGAGTAGAGAAAGCACTCCAGGCAGCAAATCCGGACTGGTCTGTAAGAAGAGCATTTACAGCTCAGATCATCATTAACCATGTACAGGCAAGAGATGGCGAGAAGATTGATAATGTGGATCAGGCTTTAGAGCGTGCCGTAAAAAACGGTGTCAAGCAACTGGTTATACAGCCAACACACTTAATGCATGGTGCAGAATATAAAGAGTTGACAGAAGCAGTGGAGAGTTACAAAGATAAATTTGAATCTGTCAAGATCGCAGAACCGCTTCTCGGAGAAGTCGGATCGGATGCGACAGTGATCAATGCAGATAAAGCAGCAGTAGCAGAAGCAATTACAGCAGAAGCTGTTAAGACAGCAGAATATGACAGCCTTGATGCGGCCGCAGCAGACAGTACAGCATTTGTATTCATGGGACACGGAACATCAGATGAAGCAAAGATCAGCTATTCCCAGATGCAGACACAGATGGAAACACTGGGATATAAGAATGTATTTATCGGAACAGTAGAAGGAGAACCGGAGGAAACTTCGTGTGAATCTGTTATCGCAAAAGTAAAAGATGCCGGATATAAGAATGTCATTCTTCGTCCACTGATGGTTGTGGCAGGTGATCATGCGAACAATGACATGGCCGGAGATGATGATGATTCATGGCTGAGCCAGTTCGAGGCATCTAAGAACTTTGACAGTGTGAAGACACAGATCGCAGGTCTTGGAGGAAATCGATGCAATCCAGCAGTTATATGCAGCTCATACAAAAGCAGCCATGGATGCACAGTTAAAAAAAATATTAAAGGGAGAGAACAATGTTAAGAAAAAAGACTGATGACGCTTGCATTAGCGGTAGTGATGACCGTGTCTGATTATTACGGGATGCGGCAGTAAAGATGACAGTAAGACATCTAGGTCAGAGAGCAAAAAGACAGAACAGCAGAAGTCTGATGCGGAAAAAAGAGAAAGCAGCAGAAAAGGAAGAGACAAAAGCTCCGATTGAAGATGGAACCTATACAGCAGAGTTTAAAACGGACAGTTCTATGTTTCATGTAAATGATGCATATGATGATAAGGGGACATTGACGGTAAAAGACGGAAAGATGACGATTCATATCAGTCTTGTATCCAAAAAAATATTGTAAATCTGTTTCCTGGTACAATAAAAGATGCCAAGCAAAAAAGGGAGCAAAACTTCTGCAGCCGACGACAGATACTATAACAGATGAAAATGGTAATGTCGTAACAGATATAGAGGGTAAGCCGAAAGAAGTATACGGTTTTGATGTTCCGGTGCCGGCACTGGACAAAGAATTTGATCTGGCACTGATCGGAACAAAAGGAAAGTGGTATAATCATAAAGTAAGTGTTTCCAATCCTGTAAAAGCTGAATAAATATCAATTGATCATAAAATCTCTTGTCTTTCATATTATTGTATAAAGTATAGATGTGAAGGATAAGAGATTTTTTATTCATTTGAAATAGTGAAAATGCATAAAAAATATAATATTTACTAGACTTTTATGTTAAAATATACTAATATTAAATCAACAGCAAAATGTAATAAAAACGGAAGGAACAGCGAATGAAAGGAAATGTAATAGTAGGACAATCTGGGGGGACCAACTGCAGCGATCAACGCGAGTCTTGCCGGTGTATACCGGACAGCAAAAGACCGTGGAGCGAATAAAGTGTACGGAATGCTTCATGGAATTCAGGGATTATTAAAGGAAAAATATATTGATCTGTCAGATCACATCAAGACAGAGCTGGATGCAGAGTTATTAAAGAGAACACCGGCTGCATTCTTAGGTTCCTGCCGGTATAAACTTCCGGAGATACATGAGAACCGGGAAGTTTATGATAAGATTTTTGAAATTCTGGATAAACTGGATATTGAAGCATTTATTTATATCGGCGGAAATGATTCTATGGACACGATTAAAAACGTTATCGGATTATGCAATTGTGTTTGGACATTCCATCCGGTTCATAGGATGTCCGAAGACAATTGATAATGATCTTGCGTTGACAGATCATACACCGGGATACGGAAGTGCGGCAAAATATATCGGAACATCGATGAAAGAGATTATCCGTGACAGCTTCTGCCTGGAATATGAAAAGGGGCGTAGTATCTATTGTAGAGATCATGGGAAGAAATGCAGGATGGCTGACAGGTTCCACAGCACTGTCACAGGGAGAGGATTGTGAAGGTCCGGATCTTATTTATCTGCCGGAGCTGCCATTTGATCTTCAGTTATTCGGGGAAAAGATCAGGCAATTATTACAGGAAAAGACATCCATCGTAGTTGCGGTATCAGAAGGGATCCGTACAGCAGATGGTACATATGTATGTGAACTTGGCAACAGTATTGATTTTGTGGATGCATTCGGACACAAACAGTTATCAGGAACGGCATCTTATCTGGCGAGTTATATTGCAGGTGAGATCGGATGTAAGACACGTGCGATTGAATTAAGTACATTGCAGAGAGCTGCATCGCATGCGGCTTCAAGAGTAGATATTCTGGAGGCATATCAGGTTGGAGGAGCTGCAGTAAAAGCAGCAGACGAAGGAGATACCGGAAAGATGGTTGTCTTAAAACGTCTGTCCGATGATCCGTATCAGTGCGGAACGGAAGTGAAAGATGTACATAAGATTGCCAATGATGAGAAGCTGGTTCCAAGAAGCTGGGTAAACAAAGAAGGAACTTATGTAACAAATGAGTTTATTTCATATGTACGTCCGTTGATCCAGGGAGATGTATCACCGGTTATGGTAGATGGAATTCCAAGACATCTGTATACACCGAAAGAACTCAGCCACAGATAATCCATTTAAAATCAGAGAGAAGATAAAAGAACGTCTTGTCATGAGGATATCTCATGTCAGGACGTTTTTTTATCGGGACGTCTGATCTTCTGCGATAAAAAAGTGCATGAAAAGTAAAAAAAGTCTTGAAATTTTGAAAATAATCAGGTAGTATATGCTTAATCTATATTTTCAAGATAGATTCGGTTAATCAATCTATAAAGATTCTATAACCTGTGTGAGGGTTCAAAAAAATTACCATTTGTAAAAAAACTGAAGAATAGAATTGAGGTGGAATGCATTGCAGCAAAAGGAAAGCTATGATGTACTGCGTCTGATCGAACATGGACAGATCTGTTATATCAGTTCTGAAAATGTACAGGGAAGAACACTTGCCAGATATTTGAAGTATCATCCGGTAATGGAGAAGAAGGAAATGTTCCTGTTGTTAAAGGCAATTGCAGAACAGCTGGAACTGATCCATAGATGCAGAGGGAATCCATGCTATCAGTATGTGAATCCATACAGTATTATTCTGGCGGAGGACGGCAGGGTTTATTTTCTGGATATGAAAGCCGAGACAAACATGAAACAGGTAGTATTTATGCAAAGGAGGGACATGCGGGAATATTTTCTCCCTCCGGAAGAGAATTATTATCAAAATGCCAGTAAAGAGCTGGACATATATGGATTGGGAAAGACATTTCAATATATTCTCGCTTCGTCAGAAACAGAACCGCATCTGAACCGGTGGGAAGAACACAGACTTCAGAGTATCATTTCAAAAACAATGGGAACAAAAGGGTCTTATTATCAAAGCGTTTCAGAAATTCAAAAACAAATCCCAAAATGGAAAGAAAAGTTAATAAAGAAAGTTCGGGAGACAAAGGAAAACGCAGGTGGAAGATATATATCGCATTATTTTTCGCAGTGGTGGCGGCAGGGTACATGTTGATACAGCAAAGAAAAAATGTACCTGACGGAATCATAAAGGAACAACAGAAAGCAACCAGTAATGCCAATACAGAATTACGCACAGACAGTCAGGAGAATGAGAAAGCGGGACGAAGAATATCTGGAACTGGCACTTGCGTATTTCTTAAATGTCGGGAATGTGGAGAAAAGCCGTATTTGTCTGAATGAACTGACCAATAAAGAACTTGCGGAGAATCTGAAAATGTTGATCGGCGCATATGAAAAACAGGAATGTCCGGAAGATGTAAGAAAATATAAAGAGAGTCTTGCATATCTGGAAAAAGGTATGGAAAAAAAAGGAGCAAGATATCCGAGGAGAAGCAAAAACAGGAAATCCAGTGCCTGATCAGAGGATATGGACTTCTGGATGACGAGGACAGTGTAGAAAAGGTATTAGAACTGGTAAAGAGGGGGATGCAGACGGATTATCTGAATGATCCGGTCAAAAAAAGAAATGTTAGAAATACCAGGCGGCCGCCTGTGGAAAAAAAGAAGACGGAGGAGGAAGCGGCAAAGATATATACAGAGCTATTGGAGATGGAGCAGGAGGACGGAAACAGAGAAATGTTGTATCAAAAAAATTGCACAATTATATGAAGCAGCAGGCAGGTGCGATATGGCAATGGATATCTGTATTCAGGGAATCGGAGAATTGAAGGAATCTAAGGAGTTAAAACTGATGCATATCCGATTCATGTGTGCAGATCCGTCCGTCAGCAGGGAAGAATGTTCCATGAAGATCAAAGAGTATGTAAGAGATGACGGACAACTGCCGGATCAGGAGGAATTTAAAAAGCTGCAGAAAGAATATGCGATCAAGATGGAAGGAGAAGAGGTATGGGTAGGAAGATAAAAAAGCAATCACGGTTGTAATAGCAGGAATGATCATAGGCTCACAGTTTGCAGATATGTCAGCAGTTGGAAGCATTGTACAGGCAGAGGCTGGAGATCACAGAGAAGCAGAAAAAGAAACAGATCCGGAAGAAGACAAAGATGAGAATAAAAATCCGGAAGAAGACAAGGATCCGGAAGAAGACAAGAATCCGGAAGAAGACAAGGATGAGAATAAGGATCCGGATAAAGACTCTGAAAAAGAGGATAAAGATCCGGAAGAAGACTCTGAAAAAGAAGCGATAAAACCTTATCAGATTGTATATAACGAACCAGATGGGGAAAACGGATACTATATTCATCGTCCGGATGGAAGAATTACGCATATGAGCAAAAGAGGGACAACAAGATATCTCTTCAAAAATGGAAATAATGAACAGCAGGAAGGAATATTGGACAGACAAAATGAAAGCTTCCTGTTGAAACAATTGAATTTTACAGACGGTGGAAATGAATTGAGGATATGGATGGAAGATGAAAAAGGACACCGGGTAGAAAATTCAGAAAGTCAAAAAGAATTCTGGCTGGATAGCAGTAAACCTGTAGTACATTATGAAATAACAGGAGGTTCGGAGATATGGCACAAAGATATTGCGGAAGTCCGGGTAGAATCTTCCGATGGGCTAAATGGAAGTCAGATTGCGGAAATTATCTGTAAAACAGGAGAAAAAGTAATTGGAAAAAGCAATAAAGAAATAGAAATGTTTCGAATGGAAGAAGAATCGAAGAATGGTGAAGGAATTCCTGTAACTTTTATTGTAAAAGATGTTGCAGGAAATAAGACGATAGTGACAGATAAGGTCTATATTGACAGGAATGTTCCGGAGGCAGTTATACAAGGAGTGCAGGATTATATGATCACCAGTAAACCGGTTAAAGTGAACTATCTGGCAGAAGAGGAAAATATATTTCAGGTTGTGCAGGCACATATTTCGAAGGAAGATATCACCGGAAGAAAAGAAGAAACAGAGATCACAGAGTGGCGGATAGGAAAGTCGGATGAGTCAGGAAAGATGAGAAAAGAAAGCAGTCAGACACTTACAGAAGACGGAATATATAAACTGAGAATGAATGCAGCTGATATGGCAGGACATGAAAATCAGGTGGAGCGACAGGTGATTATTGACAAAGAAAATCCAGTGATTGTTCATGTGGATGAACTCGATGGAAAATATTTAAAATACTTCCGATGGGATTATTCGGCCGGAGAATCGGTCAAAGATTTTACCAGTTATACGTACACCATGAAATTAGATGATACAGTATACCGTCCGGGAGAGAAGATCGAAAAAGAAGGCATGCATACACTGGTTGTGGAAGCGGTAGATTCTGCAGGCAATAAGAGTGATGCAAAGGCAAGGTTTACAATTGATCATACCCCGCCGGTGATCAGATTTGAAAATATCAGAGAAGGAGAAAGCTATGAAAAGGAAAGAAAATTTTATATCCGAACGGAAAATCCGGAAGATCAGATTGAATACATTAAGATTAATGGAGCGAAGCAAAAGAGTGAAAAGCAAAAGGGACTTTATGAATGTAAAGTAGATGAAGCAAAAGCATATGAAGTTGAAGTAAAGGCAAAAGATCTTGCGGGCAATGAACAGATCTCACGGATTGGATTTCAGATAGAGCAGGAAAAAATCATTATTACAGAAGATAACAGAGCCTGTAAAGAAATATATTTTTTCATGGAAATGAGAAAGCGGTAAAAAAAATGAAGAGCAGTTAAAAGAAGAACAGATGAACAAAAGAAATGGTAAAAGTATATTATGTTCAGGTATTATGCTCACGGGTTATGTTAACGGGAATTGGCTTCTGGAAGAGAGAAAGATTGGGGAATATATTGAAAAAAAATTGCAGCCAGACAACAAAAAATCAAGTAGAATCTTTCCATAAAAGGGAGGATGCCGGGTAACCGCTTTCGCGATTCCCGGCATGTATTATGAAAAAGTTTATTCCAAATAGTATTTACATACTAGATAATGTCTTGTGTATTTCTTTGATGATTATAGTATAAAAAGGACCTATGAAGAAAGAATGTTAAAGTAGTGAAAGAATTTTGAAGGATAAATGAACAAATTGTGAACACGGGATTTTACAAAGATTTTGTTGGAAAACAGAGGAAAATAGATTATACTAATAGAAGTCAATTTTGAAGAAAGAGGAGAAAAGAAGAATGAAATATATTTCTTTTGCCATTCCGTGTTACAATTCACAGGACTATATGGCGCATGCGATAGAAAGTATTCTTCCGGGTGGAGAAGACGTTGAAATTATTATCGTAAATGACGGATCAAAAGACAGAACATCAGAGATTGCTCACGACTATATGGAAAAATATCCTACAATTGTTAAAGTAGTAGACAAGGAAAATGGTGGACACGGAGATGCTGTAAACTCCGGACTGACACATGCCACCGGCAAATATTTTAAGGTTGTAGACAGTGATGACTGGGTGGATGAAGATGCACTTCATAAAATTCTGGAAGTATTGCGTCATATGGAAGAAGATGCCATGGAATTGGATATGCTGATTGCCAACTACGTATATGAGAAAGTTGGAGCAGCACACAAGAAAGTAATCCATTACCGTAATGTACTGCCGCAGGATGAGATTTTCCGTTGGGATGATATGGGACATTTTCATCTGGATCAGTATATTCTGATGCATTCAGTTATCTATCGCACCGATATGTTGAAATTAATCCAGCTTCATCTGCCGAAGCATACATTCTATGTGGACAATATTTATGTATATTATCCACTTCCACATGTGCGAAAGATTTACTATATGGATGTAGATTTTTACAGATATTTTATCGGACGCGAGGATCAGTCGGTTAATGAGAAAGTAATGATCAAAAGGCTGGATCAGCAGATATTTGTCACAAAGACAATGATTGATATGTATCAGTTGAAAAACATCGGAAGTAAGAAATTAAGACAGTATATGTTGAATTATCTGGCAATCATGATGACAGTTTCTTCTATTCTTTGTATCCGTTCCAAGAATAAAGAAAATCTGGAGAAGAAAAAGGAATTATGGCAGTATCTGAAGAAGAAAGATCTGCGCAGTTTTATAAAGATCCGCTATGGAATTCTCGGGCAGACTATGAATATTCCGGGAAAATCAGGACGTAAGATATCATCGCTGGCGTATACAGTTGCAAGACGTCTGATCGGGTTTAATTAATTTTCTATTTAATGCATTATGGCGGCTGTCACCGATCGGAATAAACTTACAAGGTCCGTATGCACAGGATAGGACCTTGTAAGTTTATTCCTGCGGTTTCGCATGCCATAATAATTAAATGGAGAACTGTAATCTTTTATTACGGTTCGGGGATTTGGCTTAGTGAATTAAATAGAAATCTCCCCTAAAATAATTCTCAATAGTACTTTATCCAACATAATCGTCCGGTTCCAAGGATTGATGATGATGCCCTGAATGTTATCAGCTGTAATGGCAGAATTAAATAACTGTTTCATGTCAGTAAGAAATGTAGACATTACGCTTCCGGAACCTTTGAGTTCTTCATCGAAGCTGGTAAATGCCGCCCACCATTTGCGGCCGTCATCGGTCTGGATTGCCTGTACCTGGAGGCCGGAGGCAGCGGAAGAGGGATCTACTGCAATGATCAGTTCGCCATGTTCATTCATGCGTCTGCGGATGACCGTCAGAACGTGAGCCAGCATTTCCTGAGACGGTTCCTGTTGAAGAGCTGCAATGGCTGATTCAATCTTGTCATTGCCCTGTAAAGTTTTGTCGGTATGTGTATGTTCAGTCATGATGTACAAAATCCTTTCTATATAAATAATGGGTACAGAAAAACTGTTATTGGCAGCTTTTCTTGCATACTTTGGTATAAAAAATATACGGACAGCCGGAGGGCAATCCGTATATTAATATAAAGTATTTCAGGTGGAAGAGCAAGTTAATTGAACTCCAGCGGAGAAATATATTTATTAGGAGAATAAGCACATCCATTATTGTATTTCACCGTAACATATAAAGAATCATCACCATCAACCAGTTTCACATAGCAGATATTATCTTTGTTGAATTTGTGTGTGATATCGATGGACTGATTTTTGTAATACAGGATGACGGAACCATCTTTTTCATATTCTATATCCGGAGCATTTAGTTCTTCCATAATTTCTTCTTCTGTAAGGCTGCGCTCGGATCCATCCGGGTTAAATGCAACGCCGCCTCCGCCAAATTCTTTTTGTTTGCCATCTTTATCGGCATAAGTTCCATTATAAGAACCATCAGAACTGATCTTTAAAGTGGCAGTTGTTTGATCTCCGTGGATCCAGAGCTGGACTTTCCGCTGAATTCCGCCAAGATCGGAAGCGTAGGCTGTTCCGGTTCCGGCTGTTACGATCAGGCATGTGGCAACTGTGGCGGCAATTGTTTTTAATTTGTGCTTTCTATTTAAGATACTCATTTTATCTACCTCCAGGGAAAAAATTGTCGGAGGCGGAAAGTGTATCAAAGCCTGCTTGTATTTTTCTTTATTCGTCATCGTTCCATTCCTCCTTTAAGGTTTCTTTGAGAAGAGCACGTCCGCGGGAAAGCCGGGTCTTTACATTGCTGACAGAAAGATGCAGGATATCACTGATCTCTTGTGTTGTATAATCTTCATAGTAAAAGAGATGCAGGACAATTCGGTATTTTTCAGGAAGTTTCATTACTGTGTCAAACAGAGTTTCTGATTCCGGTGTTTCGAAGGTTAATGTTTCCATATATTCTTCTAAGTTGCATTTATTTCTGTGCCAGAATGAGCGGGTGATATTCTTTGCTTTATTGATCGCAACCCGGATCAGCCAGGCACGGATATGTTCTTCTGTATCAAACTCATTTTTTATATGTGTGATACTGAATAAATGTATCCTGAACGACATCTTCTGCATCTTGTTGGTTCCTGCATATATTAAATGCAATCGCATACAGATGCTTTTGATATCGTTCGATTAAAACTTGTGTTGCTGGTTTCATGAGTACTCCTTTTTGGTGTTAGTGGGAAAACAGATGTTCATTTCTTAAGGCCTTTCACTTATAATACAAATGAAAATACGTAAAGGTTACAAATGGAGGTAAGAATATATGTTTTAACTATATCTTACTATCGAGCATAAGCATTTTACATTTTAAAATATACGTTGTAAACTATATTATGAAAAAATAACTTCGAAATAAGAGGTGAAAGATAAAATGTATCTGGTATCGGTGTATTTTGATGATAAAAGCAATAAAATAATTTCCGATTATATTAATAAGATTGCACAAAAGACAGGAAATACTTTTATGACGGACAATCACGTTCCTCCTCATCTGACGATAATGTCAGTAGAGGCAAGGGAGGAAGATAAATTGACAGAGGTGATGGGAAAGTTGGAGAGATATCTGACAAAAGGACAGATCCAGCTGGTCTCTGTCGGAGTGTTATTGCCATATGTACTGTATGTGACACCGGTCCTGAATCTGTATCTGGAAGATATGATCGAACAGGTACATGATATGGTAAAGAATATTCCGGAAGTCAGGATGAGCCGGTATTATCAGCCAATGCAGTGGCTTCCTCATATCACACTGGGAAAGAAGCTTTCCAAAGAGCAGATGCAGGAAGCATTTGCAGTTATGCAGGAACAATTCGTACCGATGGAAGTTACGGTATCGGAGATCGGGCTGGCGAAGACCAATCCACATCAGGATCTTGTAAGAATAGAATTAAATGATTAATTGCGGTGGAAAATAAAATGATTAACAGAGAAGATATGCTGGCACTGACCAGAAGAATGACAGTAAAGCGAACATCCATGACAAGAATTGCCGAGATATCTGGACCGGGATGGATATATAGACGGAACATTTAATACCGGATTTTTGAAATTGAGTCCGGATGACAAAGAAAAAAAGTTTACAGATAGCAAAATTTCATTCCATTTGCAGATACGAATAAAAATCTGAAAGAATATGCATTTTCCGATGAGAAGACGAAAGGCGACAGTATGTGGAAACTGTTAATGGGAATGCGTGCGTGCGGTCTGAAAAATGATGCACTGATGGAGACTTTTTATGAAATTGTTGGTGAACGATATCAGTCAGAGGGAGACTATGCCATTTTCGTATTTCATGACCGATACGATATTCCGGCAAAAGGGAAAGATCATGTCTGTCAGGGTGAATCTGAAGAAATGTTTGAATACTTAATCTGTGCCATCTGTCCGGTAAGTGGAGATTACGAACCGGGAGAACCGGAATGTGGATTCTTATTTCCGGCATATATGGACGGCGGGGCGGCCATGAATTATGTGGATGTATATCAGAAAAATCAGGAATATCCGCATACAGAGCTTTTGAAATTACTTGGAGTATATGAGATAGAGAAAATTTCTTATAAAGGTGTTTAATGGTTTCAAATTCATCTGGGATATCTTATAATATAAAGGATTGAGTTTAGAGGAAAAGGTAGGAATATACAATGCATACAATGAAAAAATTCATTCGGTATTATGCCCCGTATAAGGCGGTATTCTTTCTGGATCTGATCTGTGCGGCAGTCATAAGTCTGGTGGATCTCGCATTTCCACAGATTTTACGTACGCTTACGAAGACGTTGTTTACAGAATCAGCAGATCACATACTGCATGCCTTGCTTCCGATTGGGGCAGGATTGCTTGCAATTTATATTTTACAGGCGCTGTGTAAATATTATGTCAGCTATCAGGGACATATGATGGGCGCCAATATGGAACGGGACATGCGGCAGCAGCTTTTTGACCATTATGAGAAATTGTCATTTTCATATTATGACCAGAATAATTCCGGGCAGATGATGAGCAAGCTGGTATCGGACCTTTTTGATATCTCAGAGTTTGCACATCACGGACCGGAGAACTTATTTATTTCGCTGATTAAGATTGTCGGATCGTTTGTATTTTTGTTCCTGATCAACT
>ENA-OPYU01000727-OPYU01000727.1-human-gut-metagenome-genome-assembly--contig:-NODE-727-length-12427-cov-3.771789_pt1 | contig 12427 bp, 14 predicted proteins | sample MGYA00242637_ERZ504482 | MGnify/ENA primary metagenome ERZ504482 (study PRJEB26092, sample SAMD00036237) | human gut metagenome | host: Homo sapiens | study: EMG produced TPA metagenomics assembly of...
TTTTCATACTGTATATTCCTAAGCCGGTCACTTCAGGTGCGTTCCAGTTTATAAGTTCTTTAGATTTTTCCTCATATATTTTTCAATTTGTCCTCACAGATTCATCACAAATTCCGCGTATATTAATTAAACAAATAAAGCGAAAGCTTTTTTACATAGATTATAAATATACTTTTTCTTTTTCATACTTGCCGGGCCAAAAGGTCCGGCCCTCCTTCTTTTTTAGGAGAATTTTCGGAAGTTGCTTACGTCGGATAATTCGAATTTGATTATAAATTTAACATAAAAAATCCCGGTCAGAAAGAACTGTCTTGATACTTCTTTTCTGACCGGGATTTTTATAATTCAGGTTCACTCTTCTTTTTAACGAAAAAAACACTTGAGCCACAATAAAGTGTAGCCCAGTGTTTTTTTCTTATAACTCATCAAGCCCATAATCTTCAAATTGGAGAGTTTCTTTATCCAATTTTAAAGCTGATCCGGTTTCTCAACTGTATAAACACTCTGATCCTGGATCGCCGTTGCTCCGGACAGATCTGCTGTGTCGCTGTAGGAACCAGTTGTAATGGTGTACTCGCTGTCGCCCTGTACATACACAGTTCCGTCTGTACCCTGAATTGTTACAGTTTTTCCATTACTATCTACAATTGTTCCCTCATTTTCCAGAGATGAGACAGTACTGTCGCCAGTTACAGTCCAGGTGGAATCTGCGCTTACATAAACGTTGCAGTATCCCTCTCCGCCTTCGCCTGCATAACTCTCATCACCTACAACTGCACCTGTCAGGCTGCTGCCATCTGTGAGATAAAAATCCAGATCACTGATAGAATCCCAGATCACATTTCCTTGCATATCCTGACTAATACCGGTAAAGTGGCAGTCAGCTCCGTTTGCTCCAGACTGTCCCCATCCTCTCTGGTTGGTATTACCTGTACACTGCAGGAAAAACTCATTCTCGTCGTTATAGTTAATATCTACATTATTTAAAGTAATTGTACTCTCTGTATTGGTTGTATAGAATACACCGCCGTTCTCAGAAGTCAGGCTGCCTCCATCCATCTGAAAAGTACTGTTTCCGACCTCAGAATCACCAGACATGCTCTGGTAAAGGATTACAGTCCAGGTATTATCATTCTGATCCAGATCACTCATATTTCCTGTCAAGTCACAATCATAAAGGTGAATAGAATTCAGACCTTCGATACAAACAGCCTCTGAACCATTTGCTGTCAGAGTTGCATTGCTTACCGCAATATCAGCTGTACTGTAAATAGCCGGGGAACCAACGCCATTGGAAACATAGTTTCCGCCATCAATCACCATTGTTCCGCCGCCTCTGTCACTTCGGATTGCTGCGGAAGACTCACCGTTCGTCTCCACATTCAGATCCCATCCGTAAAGAGTACCGCCGCCAGCTACATGAACACCGCCAGAAGTATCCTGAGTCGTTTTCACAGTTGTACCAGAAGCATATACTGTTCCATCACCATATGCAAAAAGCCCTGCACCACCTGCTGCATCTGTAGTCACGCTGCCATCTTTTACATAAGCAGTACCATCTGTTGCCAGAACAGCAGCTCCTACACCATAGAAGCTGGAATTGTCTCCGCCCTGGCTGTCTGCAGAAGTTCTTGTAATGGTATCATTATCAAGTGTTACGTTTGCTCCGGAAGAAATCAATGCTGCATTCTCGTCAGTTCCTGTTGACTCAATTGTCTCATTTGATACAGTTGTATCTTCTATATACTCATTTACCGCAGTATAGCTGTCCACACCCTGAGACTGTCCACCAGGACCTCCCTGGCCACCCATTTCCATGGACATTACTGTAATGGAAGCTGCATTTCCATCTTCATCTAACGTGACAGAAACGGTATCGCCCTCCTGAATATCAGAAAGTGAAATTTCCTCAGCCCCTGCAGACTGTCCATTTTCCTCTGGAGCACCGCCATCCCGAGCATCCCGTCTGGTTTCTCCGGTGCTTCTCCATCAGAAGAATCTGCGCTCTGGTCATCTCCTTCCGACTTCTCCGGTGCTCCGCCATCAGAAGAATCTGCGCTCTGGTCATCTCCTTCCGGTTTCTCCGGTGCTTCTCCATCAGAAGAATCTGCGCTCTGGTCATCTCCTTCCGGCTTCTCCGGTGCATCGCTATTCTGTCCATCTCCGCCAGGCTGCATGCCGCCCGCCTGTTTTGCGATCACAGTATCTGCAGTAACCGTAATCGTCTGCTCCTCACCAGTCAGATCCAACATAGAAGGCGCCTCGCCATCCTGATTGTCACCTTCTGGTTTCTCAGGCGCCTCTCCGTCCTGGTCACTCGGCGCTTCGCCACCCTGACTATTCGGTTCTCCGCCGTTCTGACCATCATCACCAGGCTGTCCCATCTCCTTCATAGTCCCAACTGCAATGGTAATCTCAGAATCAGAAACTGAAACCGACTTAACCTCACCAAGTACCACATTCTCTTGACTCTCTTGATTCTCCTGACTCTCGTCACTACTCTCACCCGAAGCATCCGCCTCAACACTTTCATCTGTTATATCTGCTGCATCTGCAGCCACCTCGGTCTTACTGTCCTCAGCATAAACCATCGCCGGTACAGAAGTAGTTGCTACCATAATTCCCATTAAAACTGCCACATATTTACGTTTCATACCCATTTAATTCCTTTCTGTATTTGCCTTGTTTTGTGTTCCTTATGGCTAATAATATACAGACAAAATGTGTTCAACAAATGGGCATTATGTGTTCATTCTATGGGGAATCTCGCAAGAAACTGTGAATTGATGTCTCATAAGCTGCGAAGCAGCATTCGGTTATGAACAAGCAGCGAAGCGGACCTGGAATATCCGCTTGACCATACATATAGAAAAAAAACAGGGTGCCTCATGCACCCTGCTTCATCCTCTTAATAACTTTTAATCGCGTAAATTCCTCACGCTCCTTCTCCTCCAAAGCATTGGAAATATCCTTGGTCAGAGCCTCGAACTTCGGAATCGTAATATTCTTCAGCGCATTCGCCCTCTTCTGGGTCTTCTTAATATTACTAGCCAGCCGAATCGCTGAATTCTCAATCATAGACAGCTTAATGGAAAGCTCCTTCACCTTCTCAAAAGCCGCCTTCGCCTCATCCAGAGACATCTTCGTACTATAATAAGCATATGTCGGCACATTTCCCGACTTATCATACTCTACCAGCGGAATCTCCGTACCCATAACGCTACGTGTCTTAATACGGATAGAATTCTCCACCGGCACCGTATGGGAAATCTGATCCACAAACGCGATACCCATCTCCATATTCGCTTTCTGCAAAGCCTCATACGCAGTCCGGAACGTCTCGTCAATCTGTCCCTGGATATCCTTCGCCTGATCAACCAGATTCATCATCTCACGAATCAGAATATTACGCTTCTTATCCATCAGTTCATAACCCTGACGGGAAAGAGCAAGTGAATTCTTAGCCAGAATTAAATTACCCTTGGTAGGAAAGGTATTCGGATCCATTCAAGTCACCTCACTCTTTATTTGGTAGTCTCGTGATAATACTGATCCAGAATCTTAGTATCAATACGGTCAAGCTCATCCTTCGGAAGCATGCCAAGAAGCTCCCAGCCTTTATTCAGAGTATCGATAATACTTCTGTTCTCTGTATCTGTCTGACCGACAAACTCAGCCTCAAATGCCTTACCAAACTGCAGATACTTCTTATCCAGAGGAGAAAGCTCATCCTCACCGATAACAGAAGCAAGGGCTCTCGCATCTCCAACCTTTGCATAACAGGAAAACAGCTGGTTGGCAACATCCTGATGGTCTGCTCTTGTGAAGCCCTCACCAATACCATCCTTCATCAGACGGGAAAGAGACGGCAGAACATTGATTGGCGGGTAAATACCCTGTCCATGAAGCTGTCTGTCCAGAACGATCTGACCCTCAGTAATATAACCGGTAAGGTCAGGGATCGGATGGGTAATATCATCATTAGGCATGGTCAGAATCGGGATCTGTGTAACGGAACCTGTACCACCGGAAACAATACCTGCACGCTCATATAAAGTAGCCAGTTCACTGTAAAGGTATCCAGGATAACCCTTACGGGAAGGAATCTCACCTTTTGAAGAAGAAACCTCACGCATTGCCTCACAGAAAGAAGTAATATCTGTAAGGATAACCAGAATATGCATACCTTTTTCAAAAGCAAGATACTCTGCTGCAGTCAGGGCGATCTTCGGAGTCAGAAGACGCTCAACAGTAGGGTCATTTGCCAGGTTCAGGAACATAACAACATGATCAGAAGCACCGCTCTCCTCAAAGGTTCTGCGGAAAAACTCTGCAACATCATACTTAACACCCATTGCAGCAAACACAATGGCGAAATTCTCATCAGAATCAGCGCCCAGAGAAGCCTGACGCACGATCTGTGCAGCCAGCTTATCATGAGGAAGACCGTTTCCAGAGAAAATCGGAAGCTTCTGTCCACGGATCAAGGTGGTCAGACCATCAATTGCGGAAATACCGGTATTGATGTAGTTACGCGGATACTCACGAGTAACCGGGTTCAGTGGCAGTCCATTGATGTTCAGGCTGACCTCCGGTGTGATCTCACCGAGACCATCGATAGGCTGTCCAATACCGTTAAAGGTACGTCCCAGGATTTCCGGGGAAAGCCCGATTTCCATAGGATGACCACTAAGACGTGTATGAGTGTTTCCAAGGGACATATTATCTGTACCCTCGAAAACCTGAATTACTGCTTTATCTTCGTATATTTCAATGATACGGCCAAGCTTTTCGGTACCGTCATCCATACGGAAGGAGACGATTTCCTCATAGGAAGCGTTTTTAACGCCTTCCAGAACTACAAGAGGGCCGTTTATTTCACTAAGGCCTAAATATTCGATTGCCATAAAAAACTTACCTCCCTATCAGCCGTTTCTCTCTAATACGTTATCGTAGAATCTGTCGATGTCAGCCTTATACTGGTCAAACATCTCAGGTTTGTTATTCGGAACATCATATTTGATAGCAATGACACGCTCAAAAATATTATCCTCCTTCAGTACGGAAACCGGCATTCCCTGATTTACAAGGGAGCGGCACTTCTCGTACAGATAAAGGATGATCTCCATCATATTGAATTGCTTGCTCATCGGTACACAGGTATCCTCTGCATGGAACGCATTCTGCTGAAGGAATCCAAGACGGATAACCCTTGCAATCTCCAGAGTCAGCTTCTGGTCATCCGGAAGAACATCACTACCGATCAGCTTAACGATTTCCATCAGGGAACTCTCCTGGTTCAGAATCGCCATCAGCTGATTACGGTCGCTTACAAATTTAGCAGAAACATTATCTCTGTACCATGGGGTTAAATCCTCCAGGTACTCACTATAACTTGTAAGCCAGTGGATAGCCGGGAAATGACGGGCATAAGCCAGAGATTTATCCAGTCCCCAGAAGCAGCGGACAAATCTCTTTGTATTCTGTGTAACAGGCTCGGAGAAGTCACCACCCTGTGGGGAAACTGCACCGATGATGGAAACAGAACCCTCTGTTCCATTTAAGTTCTGCATCATACCCGCTCTCTCATAGAAAGCGGAAAGCTTGGAAGCCAGATAAGCCGGGAAGCCTTCCTCTGCAGGCATTTCCTCCAGACGTCCGGATAACTCACGAAGAGCCTCAGCCCAACGGGAAGTGGAGTCTGCCATGATGGCAACGTCATAACCCATGTCACGATAATACTCAGCCAGTGTAACACCTGTATAAATAGAAGCCTCACGGGCTGCAACAGGCATGTTTGATGTATTGGCGATCAGAGTGGTACGGTCCATCATCAGGTTTCCGGATTTCGGGTCGATCAGTTTACTGAAATCCTCCAGAACCTGTGTCATCTCGTTTCCACGCTCACCACATCCAATATAGATAATGATATCAGCGTCAGACCACTTTGCGATCTGGTGCTGTGTCATAGTTTTTCCAGTACCGAAACCGCCAGGAATCGCTGCTGTACCACCCTTTGCAATTGGGAAAAGGGTATCCAGGATACGCTGTCCGGTTACAAGCGGCACGCTTGCAGGGAAACGCTTGTAGGTAGGTCTTGGCACACGGATCGGCCATTTCTGCGCAAGTGCGATATCGCGCTCACTGCCATCAGAAAGACGAACCGTTACAATCGGGTCAAGGATGGTATATGCTCCGTCCGGAACTGCCTTGATAACCTCAGCCTCTCCAATTGTTGGCGGAACCATGGATTTATGAAGAATGGAAGCTGTTTCCTGAGTCTCGGCAATGATAGTACCTGCGCTTACCATATCTCCAACTTTAACAGTTACATGAACATCCCATTTTTTAGCAGTATCAAGGGAATCAACACTTACACCACGGGAAATATATTTTCCGGAGGATTTTGCGATCTCCTCCAGAGGACGCTGGATACCGTCGAAAATGTTATGAATGATTCCAGGTCCCAGAAGAACGGAAATAGCATCGCCTGTTCCCATTACTGTATCACCTGGCTTCAGTCCTGTTGTCTCCTCGAAAACCTGTACGGTGGTCATGCCCTTTTTCAGACCAATGACCTCACCGACCAGCTTCTCAGGTCCAACATAAACCATCTCGGAAATCTTAAATCCCGGGTCGCCTTTCAGATAAATAACAGGACCGTTAACGCCGTAGATAATACCTGTTTTATTCATGGCTCAGCCCTCCGTCAAATTTGAATTCTTTTTTCAGCTTCTCATAAGCACTCAGGAAAGAGTTGTCGATCAGGATGTTTTTAGCCGGGATTGTGGCTTTGATACCACCCATAAACGGTTCATCGGAAATCTCAACTGTGAATCCGGTCTTTGCTACAATAGAGCGCTGTAATGCTGTATCTTCAGCGGAAAGATAGATAAAAATCTCATCATTTCCTGCAAATTCTCTTGCCTTCTGGATTCTGCTGCACAGATAATCCTGATACGCAGGACTCTCCATGAAGTTCTCCAGATGATTCTTAACCTCTACAAAAAGCTCGGTTTTTAAGCTCTGTCTGTTTGGCTGTCCAGTCACGTCTTAAAGTCAGCTGCTCAGCAGAAAGTGCCTTGTTTACCTCTCGGGTAGCATTTTCTGTCTCTGCCTTGATCTGTGCCTCGGCATCCATTTTCTTGATTCTTATGCTTTTCAAACACTTTCTTCCAGACTCTTCTTATGTGCTTCCAGTGTATTCTCAGCCTCTGTCTGGGCTTCCGAAACGGAAGTGTCGTAGAAATGCTGCAGTTTTCTTCAATTGTCATGCTTGGTCTTCTCCTGCCTATAACTTTAAGCCAATGGCTTCGTTAACATATCCGGTAATAAAATCAGGTTTGCGGCCTGTACCATGCCTGTCAGGGATTTCGATGATCAAAGGCGTTTTATGGTTCAGCTTTACATCGTCCACGATCTGGGGAAACTCCCTGCCGAATTTCTCGGTCAGGAGGAGAATCCCGATTTCCTTGTTGGCGATTGCTTTTTCCAGAGCGTCCTTCAGTTCGTCACGCTCATGGACTACCACGCCTTCCACACCTGCCAGTCTCATCCCTGTGCAGGTATCGATGTTGTCACTGATCAAAAATCATTTTCATAATTATAATTTACCGATGATCATGAAGGAAATGATCAGACCGTAAAGAGCAACACCTTCGGCAAGACCTACGAAGATAAGGGATTTACCAAGAATGCTCTGATCCTCGCTGATTGCACCAAGAGCTGCACTTGCCGCACTGGCTACGGCAATACCACCACCAATACAGGAAAGACCTGTAACAAGAGCTGCTGCAATATATCCAAGACCTGTTGCAATACCTGCATCAGCGCCTGTTGCAGCCTGTACAGAAGAGCTTCCTGCAAACATAACCATTGCTGCTACTAACATGGTACCAAAGAAGAAAAATTGCGTTTGTTGCGATTGTTGTTTTGTAACGTCCACGGCTCTTCTCGCCGATGAAATAATAACCAAATGGAACGATAATGCTTAATACAAGCGCTACTGCTAAAATAATCTGTGTCATAACTGTCATGATAATTGACCTCCTCGTGTTTTAACATTTGTAATGTCACTGCATTTCACAGAGACATTTGATAAATATTTCACTACCAGCGGCAGTTTACTTTGCCTCCGCGTCAGAACGGAACGGCTCGAATTTTCTTCCGCTTCCTTTGTAGAAACGGCTAAACATCTCGTAATACTCAAGTCTCAGTACCTGGATACCAACGATCAGACCCTCAAGACCGCATACGAAAATATTTCCGAGAACAATCACTACCCAGTTCGGGCTTCCGTTCTCAGCACCGGCCAGCATCAGTACAACCTGCATCATAGCTGCATGGCTGACTGCATAAGCTCCGATACGCACGAAAGAAAGTGTGTTGGAGAAATAGCTCAAAAGGACTTCGAACATCTCGAAAAATCCCTGAACAATAAACATTCCCACACCGCCTTCAAAAGCTGCCGGCTTCTTTTCCACAAGGTTTGTAAGAGGCTCTTTTAAGAACATTACAAGCAGCGGAAGGATAAACATAATGCAAAGAACAATACCGCCAGGAAGCTTATGGCCTGTCATGAACAATGCAATTACAATCACTGCGGATCCATAGAATACAAGGCCTGCAACAGAGTTGGTATCAAACCATACTTTCTCTGTATCCTTTGCTTTCAGGGAATTCATAATATTAAAAATCATGCACAGAAGAATGATTCCCATACCAAAGCCAATAGCGATAATAAATACGGTATTCAGTTTTCCGATAAAAGGCACATTCATCATGGCATCCATAGGCCTTAACCATACAGGCTCTATAATATCTTCAAATCCGAAGACGCTGCCGAACATGAAGCCAAAGAATGTGGAAAAGATACCTGCACAGCTGATGATTCCGGCAAGATCAATATGCTTGAATCTGTAAAGAAGATATCCGCCGATCAATAAAACCAGACCCTGTCCTGCATCTCCGAACATTGCGCCGAAAATAAAGGAATAAGTAATGGCGATAAACCAGGTTGGATCCATCTCTCCATAAGCCGGAAGGCCATACATTTTGGTGTACATTTCGAATGGCTTGAAAAGCTTGGGATTCTTCAGCTTGGTAGGCGGTGTCTTATGGGCATCCTCCTGCTCATTCTCATCAATCAGACAGAAAATACGTGAATCTCCGGAAATATCATTCTGGAAAGCCTTAGCATCCTTCTCTGTCATCCAGCCACAAAGGATATAAAATGGTTCCTTCGGCTTATAATCGACTGCTGCCTCTCCCTTATTGTCCCCATGTGTGCATGCTGCCAGTTTACGGATATCAAAGTTCCGTGAAAACTGGGAAAGTGTATGTTTGCAGGAAACAATGTCGGATGCATTTTTCTAAAGAAAGCTTTTCTTGCCGCTTTGTTTGCATCAAGATCTGCAATTGTTTTCTTGTACTGCGCTTCAAGTGCTGTGTATGCAGCTCTGGCAGTTCCATCATACTGATCCGGTACAAAGATTTTTTCAAAGTGCATAGCAGAATATACGGCATGAATTCGCTGTGCTTCATGAACGGGAACAAAATAAATTCCCCAGATATAACGGTCATCTTCATCACATTTAATGAAAATCGTATCCAGATTATCATAAATGTATGTTTTAAATTTATCGAAATAATCTTTCTCGATCCGTCCAAAGCGATAATGGATATAACGCATTTTCAGGATTGACTGCACATCAAAGTCTACATTTCGGAAAGGATAGATGATACGAAGTGATTCTGCCAGAGAATCACGTTTCTCTTCCAGTTCCTGACGGGTCTTGTTAAGGACATCCGCTTCATCTTTGATCTGCTGTACGAAAGAGAGAGCTTTTTCGATTGGCAGCTTCTTCGCAGAAGCCTGCTCCGGGTTCTCAACCTCTTCATAGAAGCTTCCGACTGTGCTTAAAGCTTCTTTATAAGGATTGATTTCAAGATAAGGGGAAAGATTCTTCACATCTGTGAGCTCAGTAAGAGCATTCTCCAGATGAATCTCATACCGGCTGAGGTAATTATTTACAACTCGGTCGATATCCTCTCTTGGCCCGGTAATGCTGACAAATTTCATTTTCTCAATCACATTGCTACCTCCGGGTTACTAATTGTTGTGAACATAATGCATTGCCTCGTCCGGATCAACCTGGTAACGAACACACTCCAGTGCGATGGTCAGACGGTTTACCTCATGCTCTTTGTGGTAAAGATAAGAATACAAAACAGCTACTGAATAAGGATCCTTGCGAGCCTCTTTCTCAAGCACGGTACGGAGCAGACTATTATAAAGCTCCTCCATGGAGATCAGGTTCAGCTGCTGATATTTCCTGCCGTACCAGGTACGGGAAAAGATCTGCTCACCTTCTTCTTTGCTGGTAGCTTCCACCAGAGCTGTGATTTCTTCTTTCTTTAGTTTATAATTCACGGGAATCAGCTGTGCGTAGATGGCTGCCGGCTCCATTTTGTAATAACGCTTGGATCGCAGGATAAACTGCAGATTCAGCATATCAAACTTCTCACCATAAGCCTTGGTGATCTCGTCCAGATCGTTTCCCTTGAATAACCTTTTTGCGGACACTCCGATCTGATTAAAATAATAAAGATCAAGAGCCATTCCGTAGTCAAATAAAAGTCCATTGCCGTTCTCATATACGCTCTGAAGCGGAGCATAGAATTCATTGCCCTTCAGGGCTGTCATGAACTCATCCATATTTCCGGCACCTGCCACTCTGTCAATGTCCAGCTTGGAATGGTGCAGGAAAAAGTCGCGGTAAGGACTCATATCCACAGGATCGGTGCTTCTGTGATCAAAGAGATTTGTCATGATCTCTTTCAGAACACGGATTTCGTAGCGCTTGGAATAAAGTGCCAGGAACTTGCGCTGCTCCTTGTTTGCAAAATTGTAAATGCGGGAGAAATTTCCGAAAATGGATTTCTTCAGAAGCTTCTCGATCTCACCTCGGTGAAGATTATTCTCATCAAGGTCTGACCATGCTTTCGCATATTCCGGCGTTTTCTTCAAATAAGCGGCTACCTGTGGAACGTCCGAAAAGCGGACGATTTCCTGAAGCTGTTCATCTGTCACCAGATGACTGCTCATAGCGCGTATTTTCGTGGAAATTCCGCTGTAGGAAAGAACGCTTCCCATTACATCACTTCCTCCTGAATGATCTTTTCAAAAATTTCTCTGGAAAGGCGTTCGTGATTCTTCGCATAGTAAGCGTCCAGCTGACTTAAGGCAGCCTGAGTGTCTTCCCGCAGGGATGACAGGCGCTTATCCTTCTCACCCTCAAGATTCCGGCGAATTTCCTTAATCTGCTCTTCTGTCTGTTTCTCCAGCTGGGTGTCGAATTCCTTGGACTGCCTTTCCATCTCAGCTGAAAGAGCTTTCTTCTTCTGCAGTGCATCCTTCATAATGGTCTCTGCAGTTGTCTCTATCTCGGATAACTTACCGATTATCTGTTCCAATTTTTCCCCTCCTTTTTCAAGTTTAAGTATCTTACACCCAATTTTGATGAAAATACCAGTCAAACTTTGCCTAAAATTTTCACGAAAATTCAATACAATTCCAGATGTTTTGACTGAAAAATTAACGATCTTATCAATTCCTGTCATATCGAAATTTTATACTAGGTACACGTATTAATTATAAATAGGAAGAAAATGCATATTTATACAGAGTTCTCCCACATTTTTCCGTTTACTTTTCTTATTGACGCATTTCATATTCAGTCAAAATTAGTCAGTTTTTTCAATTAAAAGAACTTTGCGTTTTCCCCCTGACATAGAATGTGTTTGAAAAATCACGATATCAATATTATTGCGGAAAAGCAGGAAATCATGTATAGTAGTTTTGTTAAGAATGAATACAATTTCAGCTGATTCTGACAAGCATTTTTTACCACCCGGTAAACTTTTTGCAAAGAGCCGGAATCAGTTTCATACAGCTATAAATATAATTACAGGAGGAACCTATGCGACTTAGAAATATACCAGGCGCCAAAGACGCAATTGCAGAAAGTATCTACGTGATCCAGAATCCCCAGGAGAATAAGGGAAACTGGGACAAGGTTTTCCCACAGAATCAGCCTGTCCATCTGGAGGTTGGCATGGGAAAAGGCCGCTTTCTTATGGATATGGCGAAGCTCCATCCGGAAATCAACTATATCGGAATCGAAATGTATGACAGCGTACTCCTTCGTGCCATTCAGAAGAAAGAAGCCCTTGCAGAAGAAGGACAGGAGCTTTCTAATTTAAAATTCATGCGCATGGATGCAAGACTTCTTCCCGAAGTTTTTGAAAAAGGCGAGGTTTCCAGAATCTATCTGAACTTCTCTGATCCTTGGCCTAAGGCCCGCCACGCTTCCCGCCGCCTTACCTCCCGGGAGTTTCTTTCCCGCTACGACAAGATTCTGAAAGA
>ENA-OPYU01000728-OPYU01000728.1-human-gut-metagenome-genome-assembly--contig:-NODE-728-length-12423-cov-3.594828_pt1 | contig 12423 bp, 12 predicted proteins | sample MGYA00242637_ERZ504482 | MGnify/ENA primary metagenome ERZ504482 (study PRJEB26092, sample SAMD00036237) | human gut metagenome | host: Homo sapiens | study: EMG produced TPA metagenomics assembly of...
ATCGGAATAGCCGGGAGTCTGATCCTTGGAGGCTGCGGGAAAGAAGAAAAAGAGCCTGTAACTATCACAATGATTCATGCATGGGGCGGAACTGGTGAAGATCATGTAGCTATGAGGGATATTTACGATGGATTTCAGAAGGAGAATCCGGACATTGAGGTGCAGCTGATCTCCATGCCAGGAAGAAAGGAAATGCTGCGTAAGGTGGAGGACATGATCATGGTGGGAGATATGCCGGATGTGATTACCTTCAGCGGTATGGGACAGAATACAACCTATGATTTTATTGTAGAAAATGATATGGCGCTGGATATTATGCCCTATGTGAAAAAAGATGAAGAGTTTGCCTCCAATATTTCCCAGACCAATCTGAACTATTGGACCACAGAAGAAGGGGAGCTGTTTACAGTGTCAGATGTTTTGTCCTTAAGTGGTGGTTATTGGTATAATGAAGATATTCTGCACGCAGCTGGCGTAAAGGAAATTCCCAGGACCTGGGATGCTTTTCGCGGTATGTGCTACAAAATCTGGAAATGGTCGGAACGTGAGAATAATGAAATTGCTTCGCTTCAGACATCTCCGGAGGGCTATCTTTATTTTATGGATCATATGCTTCTGGAAGAAGGTACAGAAAAGGACAGAAACGATATCGGTACAATTTCAGAGGTATTGAAACGGCTGCAGGAAATTTATGTATATTCCACCTCCGAAAATGCAGAATACAGTTATTTGGATGAGACCAGATTGTTCAATGAAGGAAAGCTTGCCATATATGTGAATGGCGTATGGGGCGCTTCCATGATTTCCGAAAACATTAATGCCAAGTATGCACTGCTTCCAACTACATCCGGGAAGAAGCTGTCTTGCGAATCTGCCTGTTTTGGTTATGTGCTTGGAAAAAGTGGAAACGAACAGAAAGAGGAGGCTTCCATCCGGTTCCTGAAATATATGCTAAGCAAGAAGGTGCAGACGCGGATTTTGGAGGAAACAGAGCAGATTCCGGCGAATAAGCAGGTAGTTCTGGATTCTTACGAGAAGGAAATGCCGCGGCTGTTTCAGGCTGCTTCTCTGGTTCTAAGTGCAGAGGATAAAAATTGAAGTTCCGGATAATCTGTGGACTTATGAACAGAAAGCCTATTTTACAGAAAACATTTTCAGAGAGCTTACCGGTAAAATTTCACCGGAAGCTTTTACCCGGCAGCTGGGTGAAATGAAAATAGATAAATAGGGAAAATAAAGATAAGGAAATATTGCCGTCAGGTAAATATTTTCCTTATTTTTATTGTGAAAATGTCAATAAATACCTGTAAATTGCAAATGGGATTCATTCAAAAATACTAAAAACAAGGGTAAAATAAGGACAGTTAAAGCAAAGACGTATAATTTATGAAGGAGGATTTTTGTAATGAAGCAAAAAATGGTAAGTGTTTTACTGGCAGCAGCAATGGGGACTACTGCACTGGTTGGATTTGGAACGACTGCTTATGCAGATGATGATGTTCTGGAATTTTACCATGGATATTACCAGGATGAGAGCGAGTGGGCTGCAGCTCAGGTTATGAGGGATATCTATGATGAGTTCGCAAAGGAACATGCTGATGGATCAGTTACATTCAAACCAATCGCTGTAGAAAACAGAGATGACATTGTAAGTGCACAGGTTGCTGGCGGTTCCTTCCCGGATCTGGTAGATGTAGGCGGTGGCGGAGTTCCGCAGGCAGCACTTTCCCAGGATCTGGTATACGATCTGAAACCGTATATCGATGAAAATGGTCTGCAGGATGCAGTTGGTCTTAACTATACACAGCATGATATGGATGGTCATATTTATGCAGTGCATGATCAGATTGAGAGCCGTGGCTTATGGTATAATTCCGATATTTTTGAAAAAGCCGGAATTACAGAGGAGGTGTTTGCAGACTGGGAATTCTTTTGGAGAAGACAATGGAAAAAATCCGTGCTCTGGACGAGGATGTGTACGGATACATTGCAGGACAGGGCTCCAGCTATATTGTAAACACAGTTATGGCTTCTACAGATGAAGGAAAGAAAATGCTGGAATCTGAGCTGACAGAGGACACCATCAATTCAGAGGAATTTGCAGCTGCATTTAAGACTGCTGCAAATCTGGATCAGGCAAATGGTTCTGAGCATACTACAGATGATAACGGTAATCTTATGGCAGAATTTAATACAAATGGTAAGGCTGGTGTTCTTTTCAATGGTGTATGGAATGCAAGTGGAATTGATGCCTCTTTAACAGATGCCATTGAGCCTGCTTTATTCCCTGGAAATATTGCAATCGCTTCTGCAGGCGGCGGACTTGCTGTGGCAAATAACATGAGTGATGAGAAAACAGAGCTAGCACTTGAATTTATCAAATATATGACAAGTGCTGAGGTTCAAGAAAAAATTTTCACTGGCGTACAGGCAAATCCATGTAACACAACAGTTGATTTGAACGCACTTGCAGAAGAGAGTGATGACGCAGCTACAAGAAAGCTTGCACAGGCTTGCTCTCAGGTAAATGAAGCTGATACTGTAGTGATTGACATGAACTATACCTGGGGATCTGACGTGGACAAAGCTATCATCAATGCATTGATGGAGTGTGCGGTATCAGGAACAGATATTGATGCAAGATTTGCAGCACTTCAGACAGAGCTGATCGCGTTGGTGGCTTAAAGCACACAGCTGTGATGAACAGAAACTATGAATGAAATAGAAGAGGGAGGGAGAATCTCTTCCTTTTGGAGGTATGAATTTGGAAAATCAGAATGCTGCGAAAAAAATGAAAGAATAAGCTGGGTACGCGGAGAAAAGGATTTATTATAGCGTTTCTTGCGCCTACCCTGATCGCATTTTGCGTATTTTATCTGTATCCCATTATTACGGTGTTTATCACTTCTTTCTGCAAATGGGATTATACCAATATTACTAGTCCGGAGTTTTTCGGTTGGAGCAATTTGTGGGATAATTATGATTATATTTTTAACAAGTATCCATTTTTCTGGGAAGCACTGAAAAATTCAACCACCTGGGCCATTCTTGGAGCAGTGGTACAGATTCCCATTGCTGCTTTGATCGCTCTGGCCCTGTCCAGAAAGGTAAAAGGTATTAAATTTGTACGAAATGTTTATATTATTCCGAATATGATCTCAACTGCCGCTATGGGCATTGTATTTTTACAGTTGTACAACCCTTCTTATGGAATTATCAACCCGATCATTCGTCTTTTCAACAAAGAGTTCAGGGATAATATCCTACTTCTGAAAGGACCGGCTTTTGTGGCCATGACCTGTGCCTATATTTTCTTTACAGGAACTACAACTTTAATGATTTTGGGGAATATTATGGCAGTGCCGGAAGAGGTAAGAGAAGCAGCTATGCTGGATGGGGCAAGCGGTCTGAGGCAGGACTGGTATATTACAATCCCTATGATTAAAGGAACTTTAAAAACAGTATCCGTTCTTGCTGCAACCTCCGGCTTCCTTCTTTATAACGAGGTTTATTTCCTGACAAAAGGAGCTGCAGGAACCTACAGTATCAGTTACATTATCCGCGAGCTTGCCATTACCAGTCCGAGAACCCAGTTTGGACGTGCCAATGCAGTGGCAATGATTCAGATCCTGGCTGGGATGGTAATCATTTTGGTGATTAATTTTGTATACAGCATTTCTTTCAGGAAAGAGAAAGAATAAGAAGGAAAAGAGGATGAATATGAAAAAAACAAATACCCTGAAAGGTGTAAATAGTATGCCGGCGGGAACCAGGATCGTGACTTACATTTGTCTTGCGTGGGCGCTGATCGTGTCGTTGCTTCCCATTGGCTGGCTGGTTTTATCCAGCCTGAAAAAAGATCCTATGGCGAGACCTGGCTTTCAGCTTCCGGAATCCATTTGTCTGGATGGTTATATTTCCACATTTAAAGATTTACATGTGATGAGATATTTTGGAAACAGTCTTTTTGTCGCAGGTGTTTCCGTGGTGATCAGTGTGGTGATGATTTCCATGTCTGCATATGTGGTAGCGCGAATGGAATTCAAAGGAAAAGCACTGGTAAATGTACTTTTGTATTCCACCATGTTTATCCCAGCCACAGCCCTTACTTATCCGGTATATAATCTGGTAAACCGCCTGCATTTATATGATACAAGATCTGCGCTGATCCTGATTTATTCCTGCAGTGGAATTGCAGTGAGCTTTTTTGTGATCAAAAAACTATTACGACAATATCCCAAGAGAGCTGGAAGAGGCGGCGAGAATTGACGGATGTGGGTATGTACAGACCTGGATGAAAGTAATTTTTCCAATTGCACGTCCGGGAATTATGACAGCAGCTGTGCTTGCGTTTTTGAATAATTGGAATGAGTATTACTGGGCCTCTCTTGTGCTGATCACAAGGGAAAAGCTGACAGTACCGGCGCTTTTGTCTACTTTCACAACAGCCTTTAACACCAATTATAACGGACTTTTTTCCGCTATGGTGATTATCATTCTTCCGCCTGTGCTTCTGTACTGTATTTTCAGCAGATTCTTTATTGAGGCACTGTCTGGCGGAGCCGTGAAAGGTTGACAGGTGAAATGAAAGTTTTTTGATAAAAATGCTGAATATACAAAATTTTCTGATATAATGAAGAAGACAGGAGAATAGAAACATGAATGAGGAAATAAGACAGCGCACCAAATGGTTTATGGAAGACAGATTCGGTATGTTTATTCATTGGGGATTATACTCCATTCCAGCATGCGGTGAATGGATGATGTCACAGAAAGAAATGACAATTGAGGAATACAGTAAGTATTTTGATCAGTTTGATCCTGTGGATTATGATCCGAAGAAATGGGTTTGTCTGGCAAAAAAAGCAGGCATGAAGTACGTGGTACTTACAGCAAAGCACCATGACGGATTTTGTCTGTTTGACTCTAAACTGACAGACTACAAGTCAACAAACACAAAAGCAGGCAGAGACCTGGTAAGAGAATTTGTAGATGCATGCCGAGAGGAAGGATTAAAGGTTGGTCTTTATTTTTCCATTATCGACTGGCATCATCCGGATTTTCCTAAATATGGAGACAGGCAGCATCCTATGCGAAACAATCCGGCATATAAAGATGAAAAAATTGATTTTGACAGATATCTTGCGTATATGCATGGCCAGATAAAGGAACTTGTAACAGGGTATGGCAAGCTGGATCTTCTATGGTTCGATTTTTCCTATGACGATATGACCGGAGAAAAATGGAAAGCCACAGAGCTGATCAAAATGGTTCGAAAGTATCAGCCGGATGTGATCATTGACAACCGTCTGGAAGGTGCGGGGGATAACCATGGCAGCATTACAACAGAGAAACCACTGATTTACAGCGGTGATTTTGCAAGTCCGGAGCAGATCATTCCTCCAAAAGGAGTATGTGATGACAAGGGAGAACCCATTCCATGGGAACTTTGTGCCACTATGAATAATCATTGGGGATATTGCAATTTCGACCATCAGTATAAGACCCCTCAGATGCTTGTAAGAAAGCTGGTGGAATGTGCCAGCAAGGGTGGAAATATGATCCTGAACGTGGGACCAGATGCCCGTGGAAATATTCCGGAGGAGAGTGTTCAGATTCTCACAGAAGTTGGAAAATGGATGAAAAAAATTGGGGAGAGCATTTACGGATGCGGAATTTCCAAATTGGAAAAGCCGGATTGGGGAAGATATACCCAGAAAGGTGACATCATTTATGCTCATGTTTATGAGACACCGCTTGGAGCACTTCCGCTGTATGGAATCGGCCCGGATAAGCTGGAATCTGTTACATATCTTGCAGACGGCAGTGAGGTGAACAGAGGGGAAGCATGGAATACGGTGCTGTATCCGGATGTGGCCTTTGTTTCCTTCGGAGATGATCCGGTATTTACCTATCCATTGCCAGATGAAAAAGATACGGTTTTAAAAAGTACGTTTGCGACAGGAGTAAAAGAGTATGAAAAAGGTAACGAGTATTGTAATTGGAGCAGGCCTTAGAGGAGGTCATGTTTATTCTCAGTATGCACTGGACCATCCAGATGAATTTCAGGTGGTGGCAGTTGCAGAGCCGGATAAAGAGCGCAGAGAGAGCTTTGCAAAAAGACACAATATTCCGGAAGAGCTTTGCTTCGAAAGCTATGAAGAGCTTCTTGGAAAAGAAAAGCTGGCAGATTGTGCCATGATCTGCACCATGGACAGGATGCATTATGAGCCTACGATCATGGCTCTGAAAAAAGGGATATCATGTACTTTGTGAAAAGCCCATGTCTCCCGACAAGAAAGAAATCATTGAAATGGGAGAGATGGCGAAGAAATACGACCGTATTCTGTCCGTGTGCCACGTACTTCGGTATTCTCCGTTCTTTTCCAAATTAAAAGAACTTCTGGAAGAAGGCAAAATAGGAAGACTTATGACTATCCAGCATATGGAAGAGGTAGGTTACTGGCATCAGGCACATAGCTTTGTAAGAGGAAACTGGAGAAATGCAGAGGAATCCAGTCCTATGATCCTGCAGAAATGCTGTCATGATATGGATATCATGCTGTGGCTGGCAGACAGTAAATGCGAAAGCCTTAGTTCCTTTGGTGAACTGTCTTATTTACAGAGGAAAATGCACCGGAAGGAGCTCCTGCTTATTGTCTGGATGGATGCCCACATAGAGATGAATGTGCTTTCTATGCACCACGCTTTTTATCTGGAGAATTTAGATGGCTATCTGGTACGTGCAGTGACCGATCAGACAGATCCGGAGCATGTATTGGAGGCTTTGAAAAAAGGACCTTACGGAAGATGTGTATTCCACTGTGATAATACAGTAGTAGATCACCAGTCCGTTGACATAAAGTTTGAAAATCAGGTAACAGCGTCCTTCCTTATGACAGCCTTTACAGACCAGTGTGCTAGACGGATCCGTCTTATGGGAACAAAAGGTGAGATCAAAGGCGATATGGATGCAGGTACTATTGAGATCAGAGATTTTGTCAGTGGGAATCTGGAGACAATAGAGCTTCACACACCTGCAAACGGACATAACGGAAGTGATATGAGTATGATGCATGATTTTGTCCGTATGGTAGGAGAAGGAAGAAAGGGTAAAACAGACGCTGCTGTTTCCGTGGAGAGTCATCTGATGGCACTGGCAGCAGAGGAAGCAAGAATAACGGGACAGGTTGTAAATCTCAGAGGATTTGCCAATGAAAATAAATGAATTTTTAGCTGAAATCAACATGCTGCCGGAGGCTGTGCATCTGCTTAATGAGCTTCAGGAATCCGGACGCATTGGGGAGGAAGAATATCAGGAAAATAAGCTTTTGTATGAGAAAGACAGAGCTTTGTTTTATGAAAAAATTCTTTTGGAAAAGGATTATCGGCTTGTGTTTCTGTATTATTTATGCCGCATGGGCGCCGAAACCTATGATGCTTATGAAAAGCGGGGAATCAGCCGGGAAATTTTCAGGGACACTTTTTACGATCTGACCTTTTGGTGTGAAAACTGTTTTCTGGAATATGGAGAGTATGGAATTGATGAATACGACTGGTTTTTCCGCCATATGAAGCTTACCATTTTCAGGCTTGGAAGAATGCAATTTGAAATCATGGATTCCCGCTGGAATTTTACAGCAGGAGAAAGAATGGTAAAAAAAGGAGATCCGATCATCAGTATTCATATTCCACAGGGCGAAAAGCTCACACTGGAGAGTGTGAGGGAATCCATTATTCAGGGAATGGCTTTCTGGGGAAAAGAGATGCCGTATCTGTGTCATTCCTGGCTGCTCTATCCGGGGCTTAAAGACATTTTGCCGGAGAAAAGCAATATCATTATGTTTCAGAATCAATTTCAGATTGTAGAAACAGATTGGGATGAGCGTGAGGCTGAATGGCGTATTTGGGGAAAGGTACAGCGGAACCTGAATGTATATTCCGAGAACACATCTCTTCAGAGAGCTGCAAAGAAATATCTGAAGTCAGGAAAAGTGCTGGGGAGCGGTCTGGGAATATTAAAACGGAGTATTTCCTGTGAAATAATTGATAGAAATTGACAAGAAGAGATTTGTCTGTTACCATCGAACCAGGGGCAATTGTTTGTCCCTGGTATCGTTATGAATAAGCAACAAAGCGGATCAGGAATATCCGTTTTGACAAAATAAAAAATGGGAGGCAGCAATAACATGAAAAGCCGGTATTGGTAGTAATGGCAGCAGGTATGGGAAGCAGATATGGTGGCCTGAAGCAGATCGATCCTATTGATAAGGACGGGGACATTATCATTGATTTTTCATCTATGATGCTATTCAGGCAGGGTTTGAAAAAAATTGTATTTATTATAAAGAAGGAGAATGAGGCTGATTTCCGTGCTGCTATCGGAGATCGTATGAGTAAGCATATCCAGGTAGAATTTGTATTCCAGGATCTGCATAATCTTCCGGAAGGCTTTACAGTTCCGGAAGGACGTGTGAAGCCATGGGGAACCGGACATGCAATCATGAGCTGTATCAATGTGATTGATGGACCTTTTGCCGTTATTAATGCGGATGATTATTATGGACGTCATGCATTTAAGATGGCATATGATTTCCTTACAGAGAATCAGGATAAAGACGGCATTTATCAGTACATGATGGTAGGCTACAAGCTTGAGAACACATTGACAGATAATGGACATGTGGCTCGTGGTGTTTGTGTGACAGACGAAGAGGGATTTCTGAAGGATATTAATGAGCGCACCCATATTGAGAAGAGAGATGGCGGTGCTGCTTATACCGAGGATGATGGTGCTACATGGACAGAGCTTCCTATGGATGCTACGGTGTCTATGAATATGTGGGGATTTTCTGCAAGCATTCTGAGAGAACTGAAGGACAGATTCCCATTATTCCTGAAAGAAAATGTGGAAAAGAATCCTCTGAAATGCGAATATTTCCTTCCATTTGTTGTAGATGAGCTTCTTGGCGAGAAGAAAGCAACTGTCAAAGTTCTGAAATCTATGGACAAATGGTATGGAGTTACCTATAAAGAAGATAAGCCGGTAGTAGTTGCTGCAATTCAGAAGCTGAAAGATGACGGTCTTTATCCTCAGAAGCTTTGGGAGGAAAAATTAAGTGGGAAAAACAAAAGATGTAAGCCATCAGGAACTGATGGAAGTAATCAACAGCTTTGATTTTGGCGGTAAACTTGAAGAGGTTGGCATATTTGGAAATGGCCACATTAATGAGACTTACTGTGCTGTATTTTCCACAGAAGCCGGACAGAAGCGCTATATTCTCCAGAAAATGAACAAGCAGATTTTCAAAGATCCTGTTGGTCTTATGGAGAATATCAGTGGTGTCACCTCCTGGCTGAAGAAGAAAATCCTGGAAAATGGCGGGGATGCAGAGCGCGAAACCCTGAATATCGTAAATGACCGTGCTGGAGCTCCTTATTTTGTAGATAAAGAGGGAGAATACTGGAGAGCGTATCTGTTTATAGAAGATGCAACCTGCTTTGATCAGGTGGAAAATGACGAGGATTTTTACCAGAGTGCTCTTGCATTTGGTAATTTCCAGCGCCTTCTTGCTGATTATCCGGCAGATACTCTTCATGAGACAATCCCGGATTTTCATAATACAGTGAAGCGATTTGCCAATTTTAAAAAGGCTGTGGAAGAGGATGCATGCGGACGGGCGGCTGATGTTCAGAAGGAGATACAGTTTGTCCTGGAAAGAGAGCAGCTGGCCCATACACTTGTGGATTTACAGGATGCAGGTAAGCTGCCTCTTCGTGTAACGCACAATGACACAAAGCTGAATAATATCATGATCGACAATGCTACCCATAAGGGAATCTGTGTGATCGATCTGGACACGGTAATGCCGGGACTTTCTCTGAATGATTTTGGTGATTCCATCCGTTTTGGCGCAAGCACGGCAGCAGAGGATGAGCAGGATATTTCCAAAGTGTCCTGTGACCTTCATCTGTTTGAGGTGTATGTAAAAGGATTTCTGGAAGGCTGCGGCGGTGCCCTCACAGATTTGGAGGTGGAAATGCTTCCGATGGGTGCAATCCTGATGACCTTTGAGTGTGGAATGCGTTTCCTGGCAGACCATCTGGAGGGAGATCATTATTTCCGCATCCATCGAGAGAATCAGAATCTGGATCGTGCAAGAACCCAGTTCAAGTTGGTGTGGGATATGGAACAGAAATTATCTGAGATGAAAGCTATTGTAGAAAAAATATAAATAGTGGTATTCTAAACTTGGCAGGCATAAAAAATGCCTTCCAGGTTACTAATAAGGATTGCAAAGAATGGACATAAACCATCACAGTTGCTGTTTGCGGATAACATTCCGTGGAGTGCTGTGAAAAGAGAAAACAGCAGAAGGTTATTTGTTTATTGATTGTGATGAATTGGTGGGAACTTTGCAGCAAACGAGGAGGAAAATATCATGGCAATTTTGAGTAACAGGCGGTGCAGGATACATTGGAAGCCATACAGTTGTAGAACTTCAGAATTCCGGTTATGACGTAGTAGTTCTGGATAATCTGTCTAATTCCAGCGAGAAGGCCCTTGACAGAGTTTCCAAGATCACAGGCAAGCCGGTTAAATTTTATAAAGCAGATATCCTGGACAGGGAAGCCCTTGACCAGATTTTTGACAAAGAAGACATTGACTCCTGTATTCATTTTGCCGGACTGAAGGCTGTTGGAGAGTCCGTTGTAAAGCCTTGGGAATATTATGAGAATAATATTGCAGGAACCCTGACTCTTGTAGATGTAATGAGAAAACATGGTGTTAAGAATATTATTTTCTCTTCCTCTGCAACTGTATATGGAGATCCGGCACAGATCCCGATCACAGAAGAATGCCCGAAAGGACAGTGTACCAACCCATATGGCTGGACCAAATCCATGCTGGAGCAGGTTCTTACAGACATCCAGAAAGCAGATCCGGAGTGGAACGTAATGCTGCTTCGTTATTTTAATCCGATCGGTGCCCACAAGAGCGGAACCATCGGCGAAAACCCAAATGGTATCCCGAACAACCTTATGCCATACATCACACAGGTTGCTGTTGGCAAGCTGAAAGAGCTTGGCGTATTCGGTAATGACTATGACACTCCGGATGGAACCGGCGTGAGAGATTATATCCATGTAGTAGATCTTGCCAAAGGTCATGTAAAAGCGCTTAAAAAGATCGAGGAGAATCCTGGACTTGCAATCTATAACCTTGGCACAGGAAAAGGCTACAGTGTTCTTGATATTGTGAAGAATTTCGAAGCTGCAACAGGCGTTAAGATCCCATATGCGATCAAACCACGTCGTGCAGGCGATATTGCTACCTGCTACTGCGATGCTTCCAAGGCAGCGAAAGAGCTTGGCTGGACAGCTGAGAATGGCATCCGTGAGATGTGCGAGGATTCCTGGAGATGGCAGAGTAATAACCCGAATGGTTATGAAGACTAATGATTCGGAATTTAATTTTTGATGTTGGAGATGTACTGGTGGAGTATCGCTGGTTTGAGATGCTGACCAGGGACTACGGCCTTTCTGAAGCTGAGGCGAAGAGAATTGGCGAGGAAATGTTTGACAATGAGATCTGGGTACAGGGACTTGACGGAGGAAGGCTGAGCCTTGAGGAAGCCATTCATCAGTATGAACTGAAGTACCCGGACGATGTGGATGTGATGGGCTGGTTCCTTCGAAACGGAGAGCAGATGGCTGTAAAGCGTCCGGAGGTCTGGGACAAGGTTGCAGCGCTAAAGGAAAATGGTTATAAGATTTACCTGCTTTCCAACTACTCAGAAGAACTGTTCCATGTGCACACCAAGGGAGCGAAATTCCTGGATGTGCTTGATGGGGGAGTTGTTTCCTATCAGGTTCACGCCCTGAAGCCAGACAGGGAAATTTATGAAATCCTTCTGGAGAAATATAGCCTGAAAGCAGAAGAGTGTCTGTTTTTCGATGACCGCATGGATAATGTGGAAGGAGCGAAGAAGGCAGGAATTCAGGCGATACAGGTGACATCCAGAGAGATGCTGAACGAAACATTAGATGAAATGCTTACAAAATAAATGAGGCCGCCCCTTCGGGGCGGCTTTTTCCAGAGCGTGTCCGAAAAATAAAAAAAGTGCCCAGAGCCGGAATCGAACCAGCGACACGAGGATTTTCAGTCTCTGCTCTACCAACTGAGCTATCTGGGCATTTATAAGTTCTCTGAACTTACAGCGCATATAATAGCACAGAAACTGCTCTGGCGCAACAAAAATTTCAAAAAATCTGTAAATTCCCAAAATTTACCTTGTAAAAAACCCACGCCTTGCTTTTCATATATAGTAATGTTAGAATGGCAGTGTGATAAAAAATCGGAAGGATTTATTGGTGGAAAAAAAACTTAAAAAAAATATACTTTGCCGGTTATTGCTGCCA
>ENA-OPYU01000729-OPYU01000729.1-human-gut-metagenome-genome-assembly--contig:-NODE-729-length-12423-cov-3.011223_pt1 | contig 12423 bp, 16 predicted proteins | sample MGYA00242637_ERZ504482 | MGnify/ENA primary metagenome ERZ504482 (study PRJEB26092, sample SAMD00036237) | human gut metagenome | host: Homo sapiens | study: EMG produced TPA metagenomics assembly of...
GCTTCACATGATAGCTCTTAATGTCTTCCTGAAAGTAGGCACGCATGGCTCCATAGCTGTAGGCGCCCTCCACCCCCTGGAAAACAACAGTCACATTATTTCTGGGAAGCTGCTCCACCATTTGGAATGTCTTCCTTTTCCTTTCGGGACCATATTCGGTGAGAAGCTGATACTGACGCTTTCTGCTGATGGCCATGATCTGCTGAAAAAGGCTCCTGGGCTCCAAGTTCGTTGAACTCACCGTGCGCTTTTTTTCCTGATCTCTTCCAGTTTGGCATGCTCTCTCTCCGGATCCAGCACTTTCTTTCCGGTATGGATCTTATACTCTGCAACCTCTTCGCAGACCTTCATCCGCTTCTCAAAAGTTCCACCATCTGATTGTCAATTTCATCTAATTTTCGTCTGCATTCCTGCAAATCTGTCATATTGCTTTTCTCTCCAGCTTTTTGTATTTAATCATGCGAAAATTCAGCTGCTGCACACTTCAAATTTCCACAATGTACTGCCATTACTGTTCACTCCGTGACCAGTAACACGCTGCCATTTCAGTACCTGACACTTATCCGACATATTCTTCCACCGCATTTGTAAGCACTCCAATAAAGGAAAGTGAACCAAATGCCAGAATCACACTGTTCTCGTCATCTCCTGCACAGGAAAATGCCTTTTCCACAGCATCTTTTATACTTTTTGTACTCTCGGCACTGGAATTATATACCCTTGCCGCCTTCGCCAGTTCCTCTGCCGGCAGTGCACGGGGATTATCCGGTGTCTCTATGGTATAGATTTTTTCTGCAAAATGGGCTGTTTTTTCAAGGACAATCTTATATTCCTTGTCTGCAAAAACACCCATAATGTAGATCAGTTTTTTCCCATTAAAATAGTGCCGGACAGATTCTGCCATCTTGTCGGCTGCTCCGGCATTGTGAGCGCCGTCTACAATAAAAAGGAGGCTTTTTATGGATAACCGTAAATCTTCCCTTCCAGCTTGTGTGGAGAAGACCGTCCTTCCGCTGTTCCATGGTAGTAGTCCAGCCAAGTCTGTCCAGTTCTTCAAGAGCGTTTAATGCCAGCACTACATTTTCTTTCTGGTAAACACCGGCAAGGGAAATTGCAAATTCCTCTCCTTTATAAGAAAAGGTCTGACCGAATACGCTCTCTTTTTCCAAAACAGCCTCATCAGGGTCAGATACCACACAGGGTACATGAAGCTTGTTACAGGTATCTGCAATCACCTGTGCCGCTTCCGGCTTCTGCTTTGTGGTCACAACCCGGCAGCCAGGTTTGATAATTCCAGCCTTCTTCTCTGCGATTTCTCCAAGGGTATTTCCAAGAAATGACATATGATCCATGCTGATGGAAACCAGCACAGCCAGTTTGGTATTCTTCACAATATTGGTGGCATCCAGATTACCGCCCATTCCGGTCTCCAGAAGGACCAGATCACAATTTTCTTCCTTAAAATACAAAAACGCTGCCGCGGTCTCAATCTCAAAAGGGGTGGGATGATGATTCATGCCAACCGCTGTCATCTGATCAATTGACCTGGAAATTTCTGTCACATACTTTGCAAAATCTTCCTGTGAGATCTTCTCGCCGGCAATCTCAAGACGTTCTCTGTAAGAATAAAGAGTTGGGGATATGTATCTGCCCACTTTATAGCCTGCCCGGGTAAGGGTGGTGTATAAATAAGCAATCACGGAACCCTTTCCATTGGTTCCGGCTACGTGGACATAAGGAACTGCATCCTGAGGATTTCCAAGCCTGTCCAGCATTTCACGCATATTATCAAGTCCCAGCACGGAACCGTATTTCGCCGAATCATCGATATATGCACGGCATTCCTGATAGTTCATAATAAAAGCTCCTCGTTTATCAAATATCTTTTTCTCTCCATTATAACCTTGCAGCATAAATTTAGCAAGAATGGGAATGTTATTTTTATCATTTTACCCAAGGAGACCAAGCATATGAAAAAATACCCTTTTCTCTTCTGTGGTTTTACCGGTCTGTGTCTGGAGATTCTCTGGACCGGGCTCCATTCCCTGCTCCGGGGAGATGCGTCCATGAAAGGGACTACCTCTCTTCTTATGTTTCCCATTTATGGCTGTGCATCCCTGATTCTGCCTGTATACAAAAAGCTGAAAAGCCTTCCGGCACTTCTGCGAGGCTCCCTTTATACTGCCGGATTTTACCTGGCAGAATTTGCCAGCGGTTCTATCCTGCAGGCTTTTCACATGTGCCCTTGGGACTATTCCGGAGTGCCCCATCAGTACAAAGGAATCATCCGTCTGGACTATCTCCCGGTCTGGTTTCTCACAGGATTGTTTTTGCGAAAAAATTACTTACAAAATCTTCTTGAAAAACTCATTCCAAGTAGTATATGATAGGTCGAAGAGATTTTGCGTTACCACTCACAGAAGATCCTTTTTGAAAGAGTTTCGTGAACCGTAACACTCTACCCCAAAACCACACACTCATAACGGAGGTATATCATGAGACACTTAATGAGTCCGCTGGACCTTAGTGTTCCGGAGCTTGAGAAGCTTCTGGATCTTGCCAGCGATATTGAGAAAAACCCCAAAAAATACGCACATACCTGTGACGACAAACGGCTTGCCACACTTTTCTATGAGCCAAGTACCCGTACCCGTCTCAGTTTTGAAGCTGCTATGATGAACCTTGGCGGTAAGGTTCTTGGTTTCTCATCTGCAGATTCCAGTTCCGCAGCGAAGGGGGAAACTGTTGCCGATACCATTCGTGTTGTTTCCTGCTATGCAGATATCTGTGCTATGCGTCATCCCAAAGAAGGTGCTCCGCTGGTAGCTTCTATGGTTTCTAATATTCCTGTTATCAATGCCGGTGACGGTGGTCATCAGCATCCAACCCAGACTCTTACAGACTTACTTACCATCCGTTCCTTAAAGGGGCGTCTTGACAACATTACCATCGGTCTGTGCGGAGATCTGAAATTCGGACGTACCGTTCACTCTCTGATCGAGGCGCTGGTTCGTTACAACAATGTTAAATTCGTACTGATCTCTCCGGAAGAGCTTCGTATCCCAAGCTATATCCGTGAGGACGTGCTGAAGAAGAACAACATCGAGTTCCTAGAAGTAGAACGTCTGGAGGATGCAATTCCGGAGCTTGACATTCTTTACATGACACGTGTTCAGAAAGAACGTTTCTTCAATGAGGAAGATTATGTTCGTATGAAGGATTTCTACATACTGGACAAGCAGAAGCTTTCCCTTGCAAAGGATGACATGTACATTCTTCATCCGCTTCCTCGTGTTAACGAAATTTCTGTTGAAGTGGACAGCGATCCGAGAGCTGCATACTTTAAACAGGCCCAGTACGGTGTATATGTTCGTATGGCCCTGATTCTTACATTATTGGAGGTTGGAACTGCCATGTTAAATAGTTGGAGCACTTCGTGAAGGTTTCGTATTAGACCATATCAAAGCCGGCAAGGCTATGACTATTTATCATGACCTGAAGCTTGACAAGCTTGATTGTACTGTTGCGATCATCAAGAACGCAAAGAGCAATAAGATGGGCAAAAAGGACATCATCAAGGTTGAGTGCCCGATTGAAGATCTGGATCTGGATATCCTTGGTTTCATTGATCACAATATCACCGTAAATATTATTAAGGATGAGAAGATCGTTGAGGAAAAAAGACCTTCGTCTTCCGAAGCAGGTTGTAAACGTGATCAGATGTAAAAATCCCCGCTGTATCACTTCCATCGAGCAGGGACTGGATCAGGTGTTTGTTCTGGCAGATGAGGAGAATGAGGTTTACAGATGTAAATATTGTGAGGAGAAATACTCTGGTCACAGAAATAAATAAGTCATCTCTGTAAATCATTGTTTTTAATAACAATATTGATATTTTATTGTGGAAGCTGAATACAGCTTCCACTTTTTTAGCCTTAAAGCGTGTTTGAAGAGTGGAAAAAATGACCTTTGGGTCCTGGTATCGGAGCGTTTTTATGTAATAGGAACATTACGGAGTAATTTCCTATTATATAAAAAAACCTGGGAAAATCCAGCAGTGCTGAACCTTCTCAGGTTAAATATCACATTATATGTATCATACAATCCGATTCTTAAATACGCAAGCAGACCGATAAGCCGGGTTATGTCGTTGAGTGATCATCTGTCTAGGCCTTCCGTTGCCGAAAGGCTCAAGCGACCTACCTGAAAGCACGACGGGCCGCCGTATCGCTTTCTGCTCGGTCTTGCTTCGAATGGAGTTTACATGTGCCCGGCCTGTTACCAGGACGGCGGTAGTCTCTTACACTGCCTTTCCACCCTTACCATGGCAAGCCATGGCGGTTTATTTCTGTTGCACTGGTCTGGGAGTCGCCTCCACCGGACGTTATCCGGCATCCTGCCCTGTGAAGCCCGGACTTTCCTCGTCTGAACCCTTTCGTCTGTCCAGCCGCGATCACCTGGCCTGCTTGCGCAAGTGCTATTTTAACATTATTGTGATAAGATGTAAAGCACTATTTCTCATTTCTCCCTGTCGTATAACCTGTTAAGGTTACGGTAAACGGAGTAAACAGTAACCCTCAATTTCTTACAAGCACATCTGCATCATCAGGTGTTAAAACAGCTTCCCCCTATAAATTCTCTTAACAGGGAATTATTAGGCACTTCCTCGCTTGGCACAGCTACAAAATAATCAAAAAATTTCAGCAGCCTGTTTGCCTCCAGATATTCCGGCTCCTCTTTGGAAATTCCGAAGAGAAGAGGCTCTGCGTATACCTTCAGACATGCCAGTTCATAGATCAGTGCCGAGTTAAACATAACATCCGCTTCTTCCTGGTATGGAAAAATATTCTTCTCTTCCCCTCTTCTTACAGATGGCCACCTTGCAATGGTATCCTTGGCTGAGGTTCCTCTGGTTCTTGCATCCCGGACGATTCTGCGGATCAGCCTTCCGTCTGTGGTAGGAATCCGGTTGTGTTCATCAATGTTCAGCTGGGTGAGGGCACTGATATAGATTTTGAACTTGCTCTCCTTCGGAAGCGCGTAGCTTAATTTGTCGTTCAGACCATGAATTCCCTCAATAACAAGGATGTCTTCCTTCCCCAGCTGGAGAAAATCGCCTTTATATTCTCTCTGCCCGGTCTTGAAGTTGAACACCGGAAGTTCTATTCTCTCTCCATTAAGAAGTGCCAGCATATCTTTGTTGAACTGCTCCACATCAATGGCTTCCAGACACTCGTAACTTTTCCCCGAATTCATCCAGCGGGGTATGCTCTCTGTTTACAAAATAATTGTCAACAGCAATAGGATGTGGCTTCATTCCATGTGCCGCCAGCTGAATAGACAGCCTGTGGGGAAAAGGTAGTCTTGCCGGAGGAAGACGGACCAGCGATCATGACGAACTTCTTGTTTCCAGCCTCCACGATCTGCTCTGCAATTCTGGCAATTCCAGACTCCTGGATGGCCTCCTGCATAAGAAGGATCTTCTGTATCCCCTGGGAAACGATCTGGTCATTCAGCTCACCTACTGTGGAGATTTCCAGCTTTCTGCCCCACTCTTCAGAATCCTTCTGCACCTGGAAGATTTTCTCCTGGGGCTGGAATTCCGGAAGCACATCCGGAGCCTTAGCATCCGGCAGAATCAGCACAAAGCCTTCATCATACAGCTTCAGGTCAAAATATGGCACATAGCCGGTATCGTAAGCCATTGCCCCGTAAAAATAGTCCTCAAAATTCTCTATGCTGTAAATATTCACCCTGGAAACCCTGCGATAGCGGAACAGCTTCTCTTTATCATACATTCTGTGATGATGAAAAAGCGCAATTGCTTCATCCGTTCCTACACTTCGTTTCTTCACCGGGATTTTCTGCTCCACCAGTTCTGTCATCCGCTTCTTTACCTGGTCAAGAAATGCCTGATCCAGCTTCTGTTCTCCCGCCATGGTAAAGTAAAAACCGCTTCCTACAGAATAATGAAGCACCACTTTATCTACTTTTTCTTTGCCTGCAAGATCATAAATTGCCTTTAAAAGCACCAGACATGCAGTTCGCTTATAGGTTTTATTTCCAATGCTGTCTTTTGTGGTGACCAGCTGAACTTCACCGTCCCGTTCTGCTTTTTTATGAAGCTCACAGATCTTGCCACCTGCAATTACAAGAATAACAGGGGCCGGGCTGGTCTTTTCGTACTCTTTTACAACTTCTTTATAGGTAATTCCCATTGGAAACTCTCTGGTTTCCCCATTGATCGTAAGTTTCACTGCATGATCCATAAAATCTCCTTTTCTGATCCGAAAGACCAATTAGGCTAAACATAAATCACATTTACCAAACCAAACAATATTATTCTGACAACTCATTTTATCTCCGGGCGGACATCATCTCGCCCATCTACAACAAGTCTCACCCTTATAATATAGTATACGGGCTTCTCACCTTTGCGCAGCTGACTGTAAGCTCCGGAAACGCTTTTGCCAGTCTTTCCTTCATATCTTACCATAAAAAATTATATTCCCGTACCGTAATTGACCTGCGTCAATGATTGCAAGCCCCTGGGCTACGGTGTCAATTCCGGTATGGTGGTCAATATCACCTGTCACATATACATCTGCCCCGGCAGCAAGCACATCCTGGATCATACTTTTACCAGAGCCGGTACATACGGCAGCCGTTTTCACAGTCTGTTCCAGATTTCCGTACACTTTCACATCCGAAAGCTTCAGGTTCTTTTTCACAAGAAGGGCGTACTTCTTTAAAGTCATCTCACAAGGCAGATTTCCCACGCGTCCAAAGCCAATGGGCTCTCCGTCTTTTTCCCCGGTGGCACAAAGTACCTTCGTATCTGACAGTTCCAGATATCCGGCACTTAAATCTGCCATTCCCAGAATATCATAGTTGGTGTGCATCGCATAATAAGATATTCCATGGCGCACCAGACTGATAATCTTCCGTCCTGTAAAGCTATGATTGTTAATCTTCTTAATACCGGAAAAGATCATAGGATGATGGGTAACGATCATGTCAGCGCCAGCCTGGATAGCCTCGTCTAACACCGCTTCGGTAAGATCAAGGGCAAGAAAGACATGTTTTACCTCACTCTCGTCATCTCCTGTAAGAAGTCCCACATTATCCCAGTCCTCTGCAACTGCTGCCGGAAAATTTCCTCCCAGCCATTCTGTCAGTTCTTTAACCTTCATATTCTGCCAGCGCAGCAGCGATCAGCTGCGCCTCCTCCTTTACTTCCAAAATGCGGGCAGTAACTGCCTCTGCCTTCGGTGCCGTTTCCAATTGGTCCAGAATCTGGGAGCGGATCCGGGATTCCCGCTGAAGATAATGGTAAAGCACCTGGTTCTTTTCCTGAAGAAGATATTTGCCAAAAGCTTCCTCCAAGGTGTAAGCAGCTGGATTTTCCGGCATTTCTGCCCATTCATCAGCATGTAGGTTCTCAGAAGAAGCAGCTTTCACAGACGTATTTTTGGGGAAAGAATCCACGTTAAGTTTCAAACTGCTGTGAACATTTTCCCCAGGCACCACCCGCATCATGGGATAAAATTTCCCATCCTCTTCCACCATTTTCTCTTCTGTGATCTCCCAGCCTTCAGACTGGATAAATCTGCGAAAATGGGGAATGTCGGACTGTGGCTGTAAAATCAGCTCAGAGAAAGAATTTCTCACAGACCTGCCATCTGTGAGAATCCTTTCCATAAGGGGACCGCCCATACCTGCGATCACAAGGGTGTCACCCTCTCCGGCTTTCAAGCCTTCAAGTCCGTCTGAGAGCCGGGTCTGTATGTATTCCTCCAGTCCATACTGCCGGATATGTTCCTGTGCCCTGGAAAGTGGCCCTTTTCGCACATCCATTGCAATGGCGGATGGAATTTTTTTCTGCTGTATCAGGTATACCGGCAGATATCCATGATCGCATCCCACATCTACCAGCCGGTTTCCTTCTGTCACCAGGTCTGCGATTGCAGACAGTCGTAAGGATAACTGCATAGTCCTCTCCTTAATCCAGATAATCCTTCAGCTTGCGGCTGCGGCTTGGGTGACGGAGCTTACGAAGAGCCTTTGCCTCAATCTGACGGATACGCTCTCTGGTAACATTAAACTCCTTGCCAACTTCCTCAAGTGTTCTTGCACGTCCATCATCAAGCCCGAAACGAAGGCGAAGAACCTTCTGTTCTCTCTCAGTAAGAGTGCCAAGAACTTCTACCAGCTGTTCCTTCAAAAGAGTAAATGCTGCAGCATCAGCCGGAACCGGAACATTGTCATCCTGGATGAAATCTCCAAGATGGCTGTCCTCCTCTTCACCAATAGGGGTCTCCAGAGAAACCGGCTCCTGGGAAATCTTCAGGATCTCACGCACGCGGTCAACCGGCATGTCCATCTCTTCCGCGATTTCCTCCGGAGTAGGTTCACGTCCAAGCTCCTGGAGTAACTGTCTGGAAACGCGGATCAGCTTGTTGATCGTCTCAACCATATGAACCGGAATACGAATGGTACGCGCCTGGTCTGCAATGGCTCTTGTGATAGCCTGACGGATCCACCAGGTAGCATAGGTACTGAACTTGTAACCCTTTCGGTAATCAAATTTTTCGACAGCCTTGATAAGACCAAGGTTACCTTCCTGAATCAGATCCAGAAAAAGCATTCCACGTCCTACATAACGTTTTGCAATGCTGACAACAAGACGAAGGTTGGCTTCTGCCAGACGCTTCTTGGCATTTTCGTCGCCCTGTTCCATTTTCTTTGCAAGCTCGATTTCTTCTTCTGCTGAAAGAAGCGGAACTTTACCGATTTCTTTCAGATACATACGAACCGGATCCTCAATGCTCACACCTTCCGGAACAGAAAGATCGATCTTGTCCAGCTCTACTTCTTCCTCATCGTCCAGACCATCAATATCCATGTCATCGTCCAGCATAAGGTCATCTGCACTGTTCTCTGTGATACGCAGCACATCTACCCCACTTGCCTCAAGGAAATCGAAGATCTTGTCCATCTGTTCCGCATCCAGTGGCTGGTCTTTGAAATAATCACTGATTTCCTGATATTCCAGTACGTTTTTCTTCTTTTTTGCAAGCTCCAGAAGTCCCACCAGTTTCTCACTGAATTTGCCCATATTCATTTCCATAGGTACTCTAACCTCCATATAGTGTTAATATTTTATCCTTATTCAAAAGAAATATGCAATTGCTGCCTTTTTCTTCCAAGCTCCTCCAGATCCTTCTTGGCCTTTACAAGCTCCTGTAAAGCCCCCATATCTGCAGGATCCCAGATTTTTATTTTTCTCCGCCAGACTCTCCTGCTTAATGCGGATCAAAGCATCGGAAAATGCTCTCTGCTGTTCCTCCTTTGTCTCAAGGTGGATCGTGGCATTAAAGAGAGAGGCCACCTCTTTCTGCTCTTCACTGTCTGTAAAAGCATTCAGAAGTCTGGCCGGATTCACATCTCCCTCTTCGTGCTGCTTCCAGAGCATTTCTGCCACCTCTTTATAAAGAGGAACTACAAAATCTGAAGGGGAAAGATATTTCTCCACAGTATCAAAAATTGCCGGATAGGTAACCAGCCAGGTAAGCATCAGCTTCTGGGATTTATCTGCCGCGCTCTCCTTTTTTCTCATTGGAGAGCCGCCGGATTTTGGCTGGATACGCTTCTCTGCAGGCGTACCCTTCAGAGCAAGGGTGTTTACACGCTTCCGAAGGTCTTCCACACTGATTCCATATCTGCGGTATTCTTTTACAATTGCTTCAATATACAGATTCCGCTCCAGTTCATCAGAAAGTTCCAGAAGATACTGGGCACACCGCTCAAAAAACCGGTTCTGTCCCTGTGGCTCATCCATAGGAAAATCACCGGAAGCAATACTTATCCGGAACATAAAGCTGTCCGTAGCTGCCTCCAGCCTTTTCTCAAAAGCCTCTGCGCCTTCTGCTTTGATAAATTCATCAGGATCCTTGTGAGGCCGTAAATTCACCACTCTGGAATTCACGCCGGCTTCCCGTAGAATGGGAATGGCTCGCAAGGCGGCTTTTACACCAGCTTCATCACTATCGTAAAGAAGAAGCACTTCCTGTGTATACCTCTTCACCAGACTGGCATGTCCGGATGTAAGCGCCGTTCCCAGAGAAGCCACTGCATTGGTAAATCCTGCCTGGTGCATGGAGATTACATCCATGTAGCCCTCGCACAGGATCAGGTAATTTTTCCTGGTGGTTCTGGCTATATTCAATCCGTACAGATTACGGCTCTTGTCAAAAATACGGGTCTCTGGCGAATTCAGGTACTTGGGCTTGCCGTCTCCCATCACTCGCCCGCCAAATCCAATCACCCTGTTATTGACATCCATGATTGGAAAAATAACACGATTCCAGAATTTGTCATACATGCCCTGGCGTTCATCCACATTGAAAAGGCCGGATTCCCGAAGAAGTTCATCACTGTAATTCTGGGATTTCAGATATTTATACAGGTCATCACTGTACTTGTCTGAATACCCCAGACCAAATTTCCTGATCGTCTCTTCGCTGAGACCTCTGCCTGTAAGATAATCGTGGGCATTTTTTCCACCTTCACGGCGCAGCTGGTAATAAAAATACTGAGCCGCTTTCTTATTGATCTCAAGCAAGGCTGCACGCTTCTCCGCTTTCGCCCTTGCCTCCTTGGAATATTCGATCTTGGGAAGTTCCACACCGGCACGCTCTGCCAGATGGGAAAGTGCTTCTCCAAATGAATAATTCTCATATTGCATTACAAAATTGTATACATTTCCTCCAGCTCCGCAGCCGAAGCAGTAATACATCTGCTTGGACGGCGTTACGGAAAGGAAGGGGTCTTCTCATTATGAAAAGGACACAGACCAAAATAGGAGCTTCCTCTTCTGGTCAGTCTTACATACTGGGATATCACGTCTACAATATCATTTTTCATTCGCACTTCTTCAATGATATCGTCGGAATAGCGCATGCTTATCCTCCTTTGATTTGATATGCCGCATATCCAAGAAAATGCGACATCTTTCGCGTAAATAAATATTATATCTCATTGCAAGAGTTTTGTCCACGTTCTAATAAACCTCCCAGGCTCTTGGTATGAAAATCTCCTTGAATTTCTTCATGGAATACTGATCCGTCATTCCTGACAGCCAGTCACATACCGCCCGGTCTTTGGGAACTCCCTTTTTCTCAATAAGAGCAACGTACTCCCTGGACATTGCTTCCGGGTGATCTATGTAATAGGCGTATAATTCTGTCAGCATTTTGATTGCCTTGGATTCCTCACGCTTCGCAATGGGATTCAGATATACTTTCTGGAACATCTCTGATCGAAGATCCATGAGTGCCTGCTCTACAGGAGCAGACATCTGAATGGAAGGCTGGTCAATGCTGTGCTCAATCACATCATGTACAAAGGTATTCAGACCTTTCTCTTGTGGTCTGTCCAAGAAACTCCCTGAGACTGGCAGAAATATCATTCTCTGTAATGATCCCAGCTCTCTGGGCATCGTCCATATCATGATGAACATAGGCAATCTTATCCGAAAAGCGGACTACCTGTCCCTCCAAAGTGGACGGATGACCGCTGGTACGGTGATTCAGGATTCCGTCTCTTGTCTCCCAGGTAAGATTCAGTCCGTCACCGTTCTTCTCCAGTACTTCCACCACGCGGACGCTCTGACGGTAGTGGGCAAAGCCCTCAGGATGAACGGTATTAAGTGCGGTCTCTCCTGAATGTCCGAAAGGCGTATGACCAAGGTCGTGTCCCAGTGCAATCGCCTCCACAAGATCCTCATTCAGGCGAAGTGCCTTGGCTATAGTACGTGCGATCTGGGATACCTCCAGAGTGTGCGTCAGCCGGTTCCTGTAATGATCTCCTTCCGGAGCCAGAAAAACCTGAGTCTTATCCTTCATCCTGCGAAAAGCTTTGCTATGCAGGATCCTGTCCCGGTCTCTCTGGTAAACCGTCCGGACGTCACACTCTTCTTCCTCCCGGTCTCTTCCTCTGGAACGTCCACTGTATGCGGCATAAGGACTCAGCAGTTCCAGTTCTCTTTCTTCCATGCTCTCTCTGATATTCATATATCTTCTATCCTCCAAAGACTGACAGGTAAGCCGATAATCTTCCTCCTATTAATTATATTCTACACAAAATTTCAAATTCCTCATTTTTTTACAAAAAATACTTGAAATTTTTAATTTTTCCAAAAAGTGTGTTGACAATCATATACCCCTTTGTTATACTAATATCCGTCGCAGCGAGAAAGAAAACTTTCTCCGAAAACGCGATATGCGGAAGTGTCGGAACTGGCAGACGAGCAAGACTAAGGATCTTGTGAGCATTGCGCTCGTGTGGGTTCAAGTCCATCTTCGCATGACTATTAATAGTGCACAATTGCATATTTTATCGCGCAGAGGTTTTTCCTCTTAT
>ENA-OPYU01000730-OPYU01000730.1-human-gut-metagenome-genome-assembly--contig:-NODE-730-length-12419-cov-3.700049_pt1 | contig 12419 bp, 21 predicted proteins | sample MGYA00242637_ERZ504482 | MGnify/ENA primary metagenome ERZ504482 (study PRJEB26092, sample SAMD00036237) | human gut metagenome | host: Homo sapiens | study: EMG produced TPA metagenomics assembly of...
ACCCTTTGTTAGGAAATCTGCAAAAGGAAATTCTGTATTTTGCACAAATATTTTTTCAAACTTTGAAAGGACTGCTTATGCAAAAAATTTCTCATCTATTTATTAAAACCCTTTTCCTTTCTTCCTGCCCTTGCTATGATGTATCTGAATTTTTTCCTTTTTCCGGACAAACCGGAGTGGAATCCGGAAATTTAAGTCATGAAATCAGCTATAAAATTGTGTCTGTGGCCGACAGGATATTCGATAAAAATCTTTCTGAAGGAGATAAAAATGCCTATGCGGATAAAATTGAACTCCCTGTTCGAAAGCTGGCTCACATGACCGAATATTTTATTCTTGCTATTTGTATATCCTTTCCCCTTTACGTTTATGGCGTCCGGGGATTTGCCCTTTTCCTTCTGGCAGGAATCCTCTGTGTGGGATTTGCCTGTACAGATGAATTTCATCAATCCTTTGTGGCAGGACGGGGTCCATCCAAAAGAGACGTGTTCATTGACAGCATTGGAGCCTTATTTGGAATTATTTTAGTTACAGATTTTCTGTCATACCTTTACGCCACAAAAAAAGAAGAGAACATAGCCTTAAAGTTCAAGAGATACATCTGCCCCTGACAGGAGTTCTTCTTGCCCCTGTTCATTGCAAATCCGCAACCTCCCGTCAGGGAGAATCTCTTTTGCTTTTACCACCCGTCTGCGATTTTCCTGAACAATGCAGATAGTTCTCCCCGGCACCATATTTCTCCTGATATATTCCTGCGGAATGCCTTTTTTCTCTGTTTCCTTTAACAATTCATTCACAATAGCAGCTGCCAGACGGTTTCTGTCAACAGATTTCGCTTCTGTCAAAACAGCTCCTGCTTTTTCCTGAATTTCTTCCGGAAAACCTCCCTTTGGAAGCTTTAGATTCAGTCCAATCCCTATGACAGCAAATTCAATATCCCCGGTCTCAAAGTCTGTCACTGCTTCCGTAAGAATCCCGCACACCTTCTTCTCTTCCAAGTATAAATCATTCACCCACTTAATACCAAGAGAAATCTTGCAGCATTCCTCCACTGCCCGGCATACTGCCACCGCTGCCTCTGCTGTAAGCTCCAGACTTTCCTTCACCGCTTTTTTGGGGATACAGCAGTACGCTGAGATACAGGCCACTATCTTTCGGAGAATAAAACTTTCGTCCCTTTCTCCCTTTTCCTCTGGTCTGTTCATTCGCTGCCACTACGGAACCATGAGGCACTCCTCCTTCCAGAGCCATCTGTTTCATTGCCAGACTGGTGGATGGAATCTCCCGGAAAACCTGTACGGTCACTTCGGGATGTTCCAAACCGCACCGGATTGCTTCCGCAGAAAGGACATCACTTGCCTTATCCAAGACGTATCCTTTGTTTGTGACAGCCTGAATTTCATATCCTTCCTGTCTGAGACTTTGAATTGCCTTCCACACCGCTGTTCTGGAAACCTGCAGTTTTTCTGCCAGCATTTCCCCTGACAGATAGCTTCCTTTTTCCTGTTCTAAAAGCTCCAGAAGCCTGGATTTTGTAGACATCTTCTCCCTCATTTCTTTTCCATATATGCCACAATATTGGCATACACCTGTATTTTTTCTTTTTTCCATTTAAAATTTTCATGGGCATACCCGGATAACGCTTCCCCTGTTACCTGTTTGTATCCTGCCTTAGTTTTAAAAACTGCTAGTTCTTTTACAAACTGCCTTCCGTTTCCGGCGCAGGGATCTTCCTCTCCTGCCAGAAACAACACGGGTAACCCTGGGTTTTGAAGCTTCCAGCCTTTTTTCTCATAAGCATGTTTCATGAGAAGGAATAAACCCTCAAACCCGTCTGTTGTAAATGGAAATCCACACAATCCGGAAGCATCATAAGCCTCTACCACAGATTTGTCTGCCGCAATCCAGGAGGTTTTATGCTTTTCTTCTGGAAATTTTGCTGCAAAACCGCCAAATGCCAGTGTATCAATTTCCCTGCTCTTATAAGTACCGCCTTTTATCCTCTTTTGTAACCTGGCAAAGGCCAGCCCCAGACCTACCGCCGGATTTTTACAGGGAGGCCCTGTAAGTACCAGCTTATCCAGCTCATAATCATAGGTTTTTAAATATACTCTTGCAGCCAGAGAACCCATACTATGTCCCAGCATATAAAATTCTTTTTGCGGAAACTTTTTTCTTTGCCCATTTTGTTACCTGGTGTAAATCTTCGACAACAGCCAGATCCTTCCCCTCATAAAAATATCCCAGGTCTTCCGGTTTTCTCACACTTTCCCCGTGTCCCCTGTGATCATGAATCGCAGCAGCATATCCATGCTCTGCCAGATATTCCATAAAAGGCTGATACCGTTCCTTATGTTCTGCCATTCCATGGGAAATCTGCACTACGCCTTTACACACTCCCTCAGGTTCCACAGAAAGGACAGATAAGCCCAGACCATCATACTCTGAGCATAGCACCGTCTTATCCGTTCTCATAAAGCCTGTCTCCTTTCCTACAGTTTTCTTACAATTTCCAGAGCTTTTTCTACTGTAAGTCCTGAATACAGTTTCCCATCCACCAGCATATTAGGAGATGTTTTACACTGCTTCAGACAATTTCTGGTAACAACATGAACCTTTTTGTTCGCTGACATTCCATCTTTTCCAATCTTCAATTCCCTTTTTACCGCTTCTATGATTTCAGGTCCACCCTTACATCCACATCTGGCTCCGGAACAAAGCACCATTTCGTGGGCATAGTCTGCTCCTTTCAGACTTGGATAACGCTGGATAATGCAGGACAGCACCGTTGTTTTGATACCGATTTTTTCTGCTGCCATTTCCTGGACTTCTCTTGGAATATAGCCCTCCACTTCCTGAATTTCCCTTAACATTGCCACCAGGTTTTCCTGTTCTTTGGGATTTCTTTCACCTGCGTAGTACTCAATAATTTCTTCCACTTTTTCTATGTCTTTAATCATAAAACCTCTCTGTCTACTTTTCAAAAATTCCCATTTTTTTGAAAGCCTCTTCAATCATATCCAATATTTCTTCATTTTCCGCACAAATCTTATGACAATGATGTCCTGATGTGAGATTGGTCAGGGGTTTTGACTTGCCACTTTGAATATCTTCCAAAAACTGCTGTACCTGTCTTCTGGAACGAATATTCAAAGGCGCTCTCAGCTCTCCGTACACCTGATGCTGCACTGCCACATCCAGCACCGCGCCCCCAAGATCCACCACTGCATTCAGCTCCTCTTCTATCTGATCCCCATTATGACACACCCAGAAAATCCTCTCTACACTTTTGGGATGATTCATCAGATATCCTCTGTTGGTAGAAAGAATTTCCCAGCTTTTTTTGCTCTTAACAGGGCAATATCCTGCACAATCACCTGACGACTCACCTGAAACCGCTTTGCCAAAGCAGCCCCCGAAACAGGCGTTTTGCTATTTGCAATATATTCTAAAATCTCTTTTCTCCGCATCTCTCCAAGCATTTTATCCCTCCTTTCTCACAACGTTATGGAAAAAAAGCCGCCACACTAAGCCTGATTCGCTTAATGCCGCAGCCCCTTTTTCTAACATTTCTTAATTATGCTTATGCCTCTACAACTTCCAGAACATCTGCAGGACAGGCTTTTGCACAAATACCACATGCAATACATTTTGTGGAAACAGGTGAATCTTCTGCCTTTACCATAACACCGAACGGACAGGCTTCCACACATTTACCACATCCTGTACATTTTTTCTTATTAATCATGTAAACACCCTTTGCATTCTGTGTAATAGCGCCTTCCGGACAGGCCTGGGCACATTTACCACACTGAACACAAACCATAGGTTTTGCGTCACCGTTTTTTTTCAACAATCTGAATACAGGATTTGTCCGGATCAAATTCTTTATAAAAACTTGTAGAACAAGCTCTTACGCACTCCAGACATGCCATACATTTTGCACCTTTAACCACTTTTAATTTTTTTCATTACATATCCTCCGCTTTTGTTCATAATCATTTTATGCTTACAGCCCATAAGCATCCTGCTATCACTTGGTAATTTTACCATCTTATGCGGAAATTCTCAAGGAATATTTTCCTTCCTGACGGGAATATCCAAAGACTTTTTATAATTTCAGGAATTGTTCTACATTTACAATAAACACAGTAGCTCCTCCTACATCAATGGTAACCGGAGGCGCGGCATAGCCAAGAACAGGACCCTTGCTTCCTGCGGAATAGGTAGGATTAATCATAACTTCTTTTCTTCTGGCACATTCTTCTTTTATAATCTGAAGAACCATATCAACCTTCTCATCTTCCGTACCGATCATCAGGGTCGCATTTCCCTTTCGGAGAAATCCACCTGTACTGGAAAGCTTTGTAACACTGATTTTTCTTTGGTCAGTCTCTCAATGACGAATCCCTCATCTTCTTTTCTTACAATGGCAAAAATCATTTTCATAATCTTATTTCCTCCTTTTCTTGCAGGAATTGTTTTGAGTCATTATACCACACATATGAAATTTTTCCAACATTTAAAACAAAACCACGCAAAAAGCCGGTGCAATCTCTTTCTCAAATTGCACCGGTTTCTTTCTGAAAATAAAAAAGCGCGAGACGGGACTCGAACCCGCGGCCTCGACCTTGGCAAGGTCGCGCTCCACCAACTGAGCCACTCGCGCATATTGTGTTCTCTCAAACACAAGTGATACTATACTATAAACTTGCTTACTTGTCAACACTATTTTTTCATTTTTCAACAATTTTTTCAGCAAAAAGGGAATTCGCATATGCTCCCTTCCCTTTTTGTCAGGTTCTTAAAATCGCACTTAACACATATTGGTTGTTCGGGAAGTTCTTATGGGTAATATCCTCCAGGCGGATTAAATCCACATCCAGCCATAACTCCTCTGCCACCACCATAAGGTGGGAAAACATAATCCCAAAATTCATCTCCTCATAGCGTCCCAGATGATTCATATTGTGTTTCTTTGCAAAGACATGAATACGATTATCATAAACCACAAATCTCCAGGGCTGGCTGTTAAAACTGGATGGTGCCAGGCGCGCTGCCTCAAGAAGCTGTTTCATCCATTGTCTTGGCACTTCTTTATAGACGCACAAATCCTTCAATTCCATACGACTGGCCTCCACTGCTTTTCTGGTATAGGAACCTTTTGCTTTTCCAAATGCCATGGTAATAACAAACTTCAGGTTTCCCTTATGAGGATTTCCAAATCGCGGCTTGACATTGCCTAAAAAGCAGGTTCCAAGACCTCTGGTACACAAAAACAGCCCAAGCTGTTCCATAATGTATCCTGCATTCATCTGGGCCAGATCCTTCTCTTCAGAATAAAACACCAGATAATATGGCGCCTTTACTCCAAAAAGATGCATGATTTTATTTTTTCCATCTGTATTATCAATAATCGAAATATCTGTACGGATTCCCGGATTCAGACCTTCAATCTGAGAATAAAAATCCCGAATTTCCTGAAGGAGTTCACTGCTTACCGTCTCCATCTCATAACTACGCACAGATTTTCTTAAAAAAATCGCTTCATATAAATTCATATTTTCACCTTTTATTCTCTTTATAATAACTTGTTAAGAGCCTGGCATGTCTGCGGATTGTTCCGCACTTCATGCTCTCACAATCCTGCCCCAAAATTCGAATATCGTGGTGCGTACACCCCACTTTCATTCTCATTTTGGGAGCGGATCATAAAGGCATAAAACCCCTTATATGCAAGCACAATGTGGTTTATGGCCTTTTGACCCTGACATTTTAACATCATTGTAACATAGAATTTTTGAATTGCAATGTTTATTTTCTAAAATTTCTATTGACAAATTTCTCCTATTGTTGTATGTTTGTATTAATCAAGTAGTACAATAATACATTCATACAACAGGAGGTGCATGACATGTCATGGAATTTAAGCTCTGAGCGTCCTATTTATGCTCAGATTATGGAGCGCATTACGCTTGACATTGTTTCCGGAATCTATCTGCCAGGCGCAAGACTCCCTTCTGTACGAGATCTGGCGCAAGATGCCGGGGTAAATCCCAACACAATGCAGAAGGCTCTTTCCGAATTGGAGCGCACAGGACTTGTAATCAGCCAGCGGACCAGCGGACGTTTTATCACGGAGGATTTAACTATGGTAGAAAAAACGAAACAGAATCTGGCATCTATGCAGATTCGGGAATTTTTAGAAAAGATGGAACACATTGGTTTTACAAAAGAATCTATTATCCAGCTTATTGAGCAAATCGAAACAGAGGAGGAAGCATCATGACACCTATTTTAGAATGCCGCAATCTTACCAAACGCTATGGCAACAAGGTTGCTCTGGATCATATTCAGTTTTCCCTGGAGCGTGGAAAAATCATTGGTTTTCTGGGACCAAACGGCAGTGGCAAAACAACACTGATTAAACTTCTCAACGGGCTTCTGGTTCCAACAGAAGGACATATTCTTGTAAATGGCCTGCAGCCTGGTGTTGAAACAAAAAAAATCGTTTCTTATCTCCCGGAGCGGACCTATTTAAACTCCTGGATGAAAGTAAATGATATGATTGAGTATTTTTCAGACTTCTACGAAGATTTTGACCGAAGTCGCGCCTTTGACATGTTGAAACGTCTGAATATCAATCCCTCTGACCGTCTCCGTACCATGTCCAAGGGAACCAAAGAAAAGGTACAGCTCATCCTGGTTATGAGCCGCAGAGCCAGTCTCTATTGTCTGGATGAGCCCATTGCCGGCGTTGACCCTGCTGCCAGAGATTATATTCTCTCAACAATTTTAAACAATTATGATGAAAATGCTACGATTATTATTTCCACACATCTGATTTCTGATGTAGAAAATATACTGGATGATGTTGTTTTCATTCAAAACGGTCATATCCGCATGGTTGACAGCGTGGAAAACATCCGGTTCAATCAGGGAAAATCTGTGGACACATTATTCAGGGAGGTATTCAAATGTTAAAAAACTTGCTGAAATATGACTGGAAATCCGTTTCCTTGCTGCTGCTGATTCTCCACGGAATCCTGTTAGTTTATACCTTAATCGGACGCCTGGGTATTGCTTTTGGTCTTTCCGGAGCCGGCTGACACTATGGTTTCTTCTGTTACAACCATGTACGGTATTGCAGCAGGACTTTATATTTTGTATATGTACTCTTTATTTTTGCCATTGTAGTAGCTACCTATGTATATTTGGCAATCCGGTTTCAAAAAAATCTCTTTTCAGATGAAGGTTATCTGACCCACACCCTTCCAGTTTCACCAACCAAGCTTATCTGGTCTAAAATGCTGGTTGCCTGGGCCTGGATTGCCATTGATTTGGTATGTGTTATAGTATCAGTGTTCCTTTTAGTTCTTTTTTTAAAGAAACTTCCGGATCTATTGGCGACTTGTTTCATGAATTTATAGCTATTTTTACCGGAGGCTATGGAACACAAAATCAGAATTTTTATGATAATACTGCTTCTGTCCATGATTGCACAGCTTTTTGGATTTTATACCACCCTTGCGCTGATTTTCCATGTGCCTTGGAAGTTTATTTAAAACTCATAAAATCCTGGGTGCCATTGTTACATTCTTTGGCATCAATACTATATTTTCCCTGATTTCCACCATTTTAATGTTCGTAGTACCTGCATGGTCTCCTGTTACTTATGAGACAAATGGCCTGACTGGTTCTCAACAAAACGGGCTCTTCCTGTGTTATCTGGCTCTGTACCTTGTATGCTCTGTGATTTTCTTCCTGGGAAGCCGGTACATTTTGTCAAAGAAACTGAATCTGGAATAAAGGATGTTATCAGGCATGAATAAAAAAGTAATAACCTATTTAGGAATCTTATGTGTCATCTGCCCTGTATTTTACTTTCTCAGTATCAGGGCAGGTGGTTTACACGGGGGGATCTGTATTCGTCATGGGACTCATGTGGGTTCCGGCCTTTGCCGCCATATGCACAAAATTGATATACGATCGCACCATCAAAGGAATCGGCTGGAAAATAAGAGGATGGAAACAAATGAGCTTCGCCTATATTCTCCCCCTCCTAAGCTGCATCCTTGTATATGGATATACATGGCTCACCGGACTGGGTGGCTGCGCTCCTATGGAAATCGAACAGATTCTTATTATGGCAATCTTAGGTTTATTTTTAAGTATGATAACCGCCATTGGGGAAGAAATTGGCTGGCGTGGTTTTCTGCTCACTGAATTGAGAGCCACCTTATCTTATAAAAAAATCAATTTTGCAATAGGTATCATATGGTACTTATATCATATGCCATTAATTATATTTTCCAACTATAATAATGGAAATAAATTCTCTTCCGCTCTTTGCTTTTTGTAATGGTAATGGCAATGACTACTATTGCAAATACGCTGTGTATGGAAGCAAACAGTATGTGGCCTTCCATTGTACTGCATTCCAGTCATAACCTGTTCGTACAGTCTATTTTTGACAAGATGACAATCAATGCTTCCTATACGTAATACATTACTTCTGAGTTTGGTGTAGGTCTGGCGCTGTGTTATACGCTTGCCACCATATTCATTTTATATAGACGAAAGTATGCTCAGAAAGCAGAAAACTGAATACTAAAACAGAACCTGCTGTAGAAAATAATCAGGCATGTATCCATGCTCTTGATATGTATTTCATGCAGCAGGTTTTGTTTATTATTCAGTTTTCTCTAACATTTTTATCTTCTGATTCAATTCTGCAATCGTCTTTTCTTTTTCTTCCAATTCTTTTTCCAGTTTTCTCTGTGTAGCCTTTGCTTTTTCTCTCTCCGCTTTAACTTCCTCCTCCAGTTCTTCAATCATATAGCTTATCGTATTCCGATCCATTTCTGCTAGTTCTTCTGAAAATAATCCCATAATTTCCTCCACATTTCTGCACATCTCATAGACTTCCTCATAAATATTCCTAAACTCAGGATACTTTTCCAGAAGTTCTATAATTCGCTCCGGCTCATCGCAGCTAATTAACATAAGCCATGCTTCCAACTTGTTTTCTATGGTCTTATTTTCCATAATTTTTCTAAAAATGTCAAGAGGCACTAAAACCGTTTTCCGCAAGTAATATAAACGCAAAAATCCCCCTCTTGGCAGCACCTTCCTGCCGCCAAAAGGGGGACCTGCTTTTTTATTTCACAACAACTGTACCGCTTCCCATATTCTTCACAGAGAAGTTTCCATTTCCGCCTTCCACGGAAACAAAAATTTCCTCTCCATGCCTTTGGGCACAAGCCTTTATGACAATATTTCCCTGTAAATCAGGAATCTCTGCCTCTGCCTTTGCACCTTCTGCAAATTCAGAGAGAATCAAAGTCACACCATCTGCAAAGTCATACGCAGCATCTACTTCATTATTTCCCATAGGAAGAATGGTGTTTGGACGAACCATAAGCGGCAGAGAATGATAATCATGGGTTTCCTTCTGCCATTTTCCGCCCTCTACTTTTGCCCCTGTAATCAGATTATACCAGGTTCCTTCCGGCAGATAATACTGCACCTCTCCATTTTCTTTAAAAACAGGTGCTACTAAAAGGCTGTCACCAAACATATACTGCTTATCTAAAGTATCACAGGCTTTGTCCTCCGGGAAGTCCAAAAACATTGGACGAAGCATTGGCGTACCCTTTACATGTGCTTTCACTGCCTGTCCATAAAGATATGGCATTAACCGGCATTTCAGGTTTACGAATTCTTTCAAAATCACACATGCTTCTTCATCAAAGAGCCATGGCACGCGGTAAGAAGAGGAACCATGGAGACGGCTGTGAGAGCTTAACAGACCAAACTGACACCAACGTTTATAAATATCTGCCGGCGCTGTACTCTCAAAGCCGCTGATATCATGACTCCAGAATCCAAATCCACTTAAAGCCAGGGATAATCCTCCCCGGAGCGTTTCTGCCATGGAAGGATAGGTTGCAGAGCAGTCGCCGCCCCAGTGTGCCGGGAATTTCTGCCCTCCTATGGTTGCAGAACGGGCAAAAAGTACTGCTTCTCCTTTTCCGCGCTCTCTTTCCAACAGTTCAAACACTGCCTTGTTATACAGATAGGTATAATAATTATGCATTTTCACTGGGTCTGAACCATCAAAATACGCAATATCCTTTACCGGGATTCTCTCACCAAAGTCTGTTTTAAAGCAATCTACGCCCATATCTAACAAGGTTTTTGCAATTTCTCCTGATACCAGGTCACTGCCTCTGGATTGGTAAAGTCCACCAGCCCCATTCCTGCCTGCCACAAATCGGTCTGCCATACACTGCCATCTGTTTTCTTAATCAGATAACCTTGCTCCATTCCCTCCTGAAACAGTGGGGATTTCTGTCCAATATATGGATTAATCCAGACACAGATTTTCAGTCCTTTCTCATGATAACGCTGTAGCATTCCTTTTGGATCCGGGAAGGTTGCCGGATCCCAGACAAAATTACACCATTCATAGGCTTCCATCCAATAGCAGTCAAAATGGAACACATGAAGAGGAATATCCCTGTCTGCCATTCCCTGAATAAAGCTTGAGGTTGTCTCTTCATCGTAATTCGTGGTAAAGGAAGTAGTCAGCCACAACCCGAAAGACCATGCCGGAGGAAGCGCCGGTTTTCCTGTAAGTTCTGTGTATTTTTCCACAGTTCCCATAGGTGTTTTTCCACTGATAAAATAGTAATCCAGGCGTTCACCTTCCACAGAAAACTGAATACGTTCTACCTTCTCGCTGGCAATCTCATAGGAAACATCACCTTCATGATCCACCAGCACGCCATACCCTTTGTTGGTAATATAAAATGGAATATTCTTGTAGGCAATCTCACTGGCAGTACCGCCATCCTCATTCCACATTTCCACCACCTGACCATTCTTTACAAACGGTGTAAAACGTTCTCCCAGTCCATAAATATACTCATCCACATCAATGGCAAGCTGCTCTAACATGTAATTCTTTCCTGTTTTTGTATTCTGCATGTAAGCAAGATTACGGAAGCTGGACTCTGTTAAAAGGGTATCTCCCTCATAAAAGGCCAGTTTATAAGCTCCAGGCGTTTTATTTAATACTGCTTTCAAGGAACCGCTTTTATAAATCAATGCCTCTTCTGTATCCTCAATGACAACCTCTGGATTTTCATTCTGAATTTCTGCAAAAGGCCCTTTATAAAGTGCCCCTGCATGATGCACTGCTGAAACCTTGATCACACCTTCCATGGGACTGGATAGTGTAAGGGTCAGCATAGGCAGATTCAGACAATTTCCCCTGTCTGCAATATGGCTGCTTGGAAGATAAACTGTAACTTCCTTACCATTTACTCTGTGGCTGGCATATTCTACTGCATAAACTGCCTTCATCTCATCCTTTAATAACCAATAACCATTTGTAAAATTTCATAAATTCCTTCTCCTTTACTTTTTTTCTTTATGTTTTCATGTATTTATTCACATGATTTTTTTCTTCATTTATTGTAAAACTCCCATTTTGAATCTTCCAGTAATAACATATAGAATAATGGACAAATATTTACTTTTTCCATAAAAAAGCACCGAAACATTATATTCTTTCGGTGCTTTATCGCTTATTATTCTCTTTATAGCAGACTCTGTATCGTTCATTCCCCCTTAGAAGCCTTCACTTCCTCATCTACTTTCTGAATCTGTACTTTCACATCTGCCTTAAACTGTTCCCATGCATCCTGGTTCTCCACATAATACTTAGGGCAGATTTTTCCTGTCACATCATAATGGCGGATAACATCCTCTTCTGTAAGATTAAAACGCCAGCAAAGCCATCCTGTAAGGCGTACCAGAGAAATATAGGTTGCCTCTGTAAATTTCCCTGTTTCGTCCAGGTGGCAGCATTCAATGGACAAGGTATCCTCATTTCTGGAGTTGGAAGCATAAGCAATTTCCGTACTTGGCACACACTGAACAATTTCTCCGTCATACCCCACTACAAAGTGGCTGCTTACCTTTGTTTCATGGCTGTCTTTCAGCCCCTGGAAATAGTCCCGGTTATTCTTCGCTGTAGTCCCCGGATTCGCTGTATAATGAATTACAATCCCTTTGATTTCCTCCAGAGGCGTCCCCGGTCTGGAATATTCGTTCACATCCAAAAGGTCTACCTCAAAGGGCGGCGCGCCTACAAAAGAATCGTTTCTCTCTTTTAACAGACGTTTTTCTTCCAGGCTTTCTTTGATTTTATTTACCACGAAAAAAGCCTGTCAGAACAGTAAGCACAGCCAGAATAAACATCATTACATTGCGCCTTCTTCTTCGTCTGCGCAGCTTTCGCCTGCGCTCTTTTCTTGTTTCAAAGTCAGAGTCTTCTTCATATCTGTCTCTTTTTCTCATCTTTTGTCCTTTCTGTGATAAACCGGAAAACATTTCCTGTAAAACAAAAA
>ENA-OPYU01000731-OPYU01000731.1-human-gut-metagenome-genome-assembly--contig:-NODE-731-length-12419-cov-2.405792_pt1 | contig 12419 bp, 17 predicted proteins | sample MGYA00242637_ERZ504482 | MGnify/ENA primary metagenome ERZ504482 (study PRJEB26092, sample SAMD00036237) | human gut metagenome | host: Homo sapiens | study: EMG produced TPA metagenomics assembly of...
ATGTCATGGGAGAAGGTCGCTTCTTAACCAGTATCAAAAAGGGATGGAACAGAGAAATTCATAACTTCAAGTTGTCTTTCCTCTTCTCTTTCAAGGATAAGAAGAAACGTTTCCATGACAGCAAGTCAATATGCCATCTGCAAATCCATCGAACAGATATTAAGAGAGGAATAAATCACAATAATTCTGCTAAATGAAAGTAAAAAGCGTGATAGTTTGGTTGATACTGCCTTACTATCACGTTACTTTTTCTATTTAGTGACAGTCTCCCCATAACTTTGCATCAAAAATCATAAAAAATAATTAGCATGGAAGAAAATAGTATAAGATTTGAAGATATTCCCAACGCTATAACGGGGGCTACTGAAAAAGCTGTCATCATTAGAAGACAAGATTGATGGTATATATGAACTTGTTCAATCAGAAAAAGAAGAAACATGTTTACGGTTGCTGAATTATGTGCTTATCTCCCAAACACATCCGGTAGAGCATACCATATATTGCTGGACAAGCAATCGGGAAATACCGTTTCACAAGAGAGGCAAACGCATCATGTTCCTCAAATCTGAGATAGATGAATGGCTTCAAGGAACCAAGGGCAAATCGAAGAACGAGATTCAAAGAGAAGCAGAGGAATATGTACTATCTACACAAAGAAAGAATAGACGGCTAATATAACCGTGCTACTGTCTGTAAACAATTTAATTAAGGTACGTGACACATGAATGAAAGACATTTTAGACTCTATGAGCGAATTGTCGCAATAGAAGACAGTTTGGAGGCTTTGGGACCTATTGACAAACTAATAGAGCGAATCGAGGAATTGGAGAAGATGGTCAAGCAGACCAAAACCGTCTTGGGGTTTGACGAAGCATGTAAGTATATTGGTGTTTCTGAAAGCCTGCTATACAAACTTACAGCCGCAAAAGAAGTTCCACACTATAAGCCAAGGGGAAAAATGCTGTATTTTAATAGAGAAGAAATCGACAAGTGGCTGCTCCAAAACAAACAAGAGGTCATTGGAATGGTAACGAAAATAGAAATTGATAATCCGAAAGAATGAAAATGGAAGAAAATAACAAACATGTACAGCCTAACTCAAAAGAGGAAGGAGTACAGCGTCTCAATCGCATATTGAGCGAATCGTTGATAAAGGCAACAGATACTTATAAAACACCTCCTCAGATTATATGGGTTGATAATTCCAGCATAGCCACATTGGGCAACTTCAGTGCTTCTACTGGTAAGGCAAAGGCGCAAAAAAGACCTTCAACGTGTCTGGCCTTGGTAGCCGCTTCCCTCGCCAACGGCAAGGTACTGAACTATCGCGCCAGTCTGCCAGAGGGGAAACGCAAGATACTGTATGTAGATACGGAGCAGAGCCGCTATCACTGCCATAATGTGCTGGAGCGCATCCTGAAGCTCGCTGGTCTACCTACAAGCATCGACAACGAGAACCTTGACTTTATCTGTCTGAGAGAGTACACGCCCTCCGTCAGGATAGAGGTCATAGACTATGCGCTTGCCCAAGACCAAAGCTATGGACTGGTCATCATCGACGGAATCAGAGACCTGCTTCTCGACATCAACAATGCGGGAGAATCGGTCGAGGTCATCAACAAGATGATGGAATGGTCATCAAAGTATGACCTGCACATCCATTGCGTATTGCATCAGAACAAGGGCGACAATAACGTGCGCGGGCATATCGGTACGGAGATGAACAACAAGGCAGAGACGGTGCTTGTCATCACCAAGAGCACCACCAATCCCGACATCAGCGAGGTGAAGGCGATGCACATCCGTGAGAAGGAGTTCAAGCCGTTTGCCTTTACAGTCAATGAGGAAGGGTTGCCAGAGATTGTCGAGCACACGCCGGAGAAGGAAGAAGGTGACAAGCAACCGTCAAGGTTTACTTACCAAGACTTGACATCCGAACAGCATAACGAGGCGCTGACGGCTGCATTCAAGGAGAAACCTATCAAAGGATTCGATCGCATGGTGGAGGAATTAACGCAAGCCTATGCAGACATTGGCTTTAAGCGTGGCAGAAGCGTCATCATCAAAATGCTGAAATACCTGATTAACGAGCAAAAGCTCATAGTGAAGCGGGATAATCATTACTATTTCGGATATACACCTGCCGAGATTGACCTGTTCCATGAAGAGGAATAAAAACAGTTCAGAAACCAGTTTAGTTTACGTCCGTACCTATATATAAGAAATAAGGCCAAAGTAAACCGAAATCGGAGGCTGAATTGGGAAGCGGAAAAGTAGTTTAGCAAATGGTTTAGTTTACGGGTGTGCCTATATAGGAGAAAGGGTAAAGTAAACTGTTTCCATGGACAAAGTAAAACCGAACAAATGAAAGTACAATGAATATTGAACAATCGAAGAAACTGAGCATTATAGACTTCTTAGACAAGGAGAATGTAACGCTGAAAAAGAAGAAGGGCAATGCCTACTGGTATCTGTCACCCTTCAGGGACGAGAAGACCGCATCGTTCAAGGTCAGCAAGAAGGAGAACCTGTGGTACGACTACGCCATTAAGGAGGGCGGTGACCTTGTGGAGCTGGTAAAGCGTATGTATAACAAACAATCCGTTTCCGATGCCCTTGCCTACCTTGCGTCCAAGAGTATTGCCACTGTGGATAAGGCAATCGAGACCGCTATCGCAGCCAAGGAATACACGACAACCAAGATGAACGATGTGAAGCTGCTCCCACTGAGCAACCATTCTCTGCTGTCCTATTTCAGTAGCCGACGGATAGACATCACCATTGGCAGGATGTATTGCAGGGAGATACACTACAAGGTTGAGCAAAAACATTACTATGGCATTGCCTTTGGCAATCTGAGTGAAGGACATGAGGTGCGCAATCCCTATTTCAAGGGCTGCATCGGGCATAAGGACATCACCCTGCTTGCCCATACGTTCAACGAGTGGCAAAACGGTTGTCTGGTCTTTGAGGGCTTCATGGACTTCCTTGCTTATATGACCCTCGTTAAACAGCAAGACCGATGGTTTGTCGTTGAAAGCCCTTGCGACTATATGATACTGAACTCAGTCGCCAACCTCAAACAGGCATTGCATTACCTTGACCGTTACACCCACATCCATTGCTTCCTCGACAACGACCAGGCAGGACGCAAGACGGTTGAGAGCATCAGCAATGTATTCGAGTACAGGGTGACGGACGAGTCCTTCAGATATGCCGACTACAAGGATGTCAACGACTATCTGATGAGGAAGAAACGAACGGCATCTGAATGACATTATAAAGACGAAAACACCATCATTTGATGCAAAAAATGGCTCAAATGCATTGAAATTACATATCAAATCTGCACTTTTTCAGCCCAAACATGCTTGATTCTCAATTATTATCCTTATTTTTGCATCGTTTTAATACATTATTAAAATGTAGCAGAATGGAATTGAAAAAATGAAATAAGGATATTGGGCAGACGCTTTGAGGTGGAACCTCGTGCCAAGGAAAGCCTGAAAGGCATCACGGTTGGCGAGAAACTCTCATACCGTTTCTATGATGGCACATACCAAGGCACAGCCCCAGGGATTAGGGCTGTTCGTTGAGCCCAAGAAGGGCAATCCCTCTCCACGGACTTGCGCCATCACGGGCAAGCGGTTGACCGAAGCCCTGGGACTGCCTGCGGTGTTTATCCTTGCGCCCGGACCCACTTACGAGCGACACAGACTGGCAGACAAAGGAGTCTTCTTTGTCATGTCCGAGGAATATGCCCATCTGCCAGGCATCATAGCATTGGAGAAGACAAGCAACAGGAAGATTGCCGAAGTATTGACCCCTGTGGCGCAATACATACTACTCTATCACCTACAGGTGGGCAGTATTGAAGGAATGTCGCCAAGGGATATTGCACCGTTGCTTCCATATTCTTACGAAAAGCGTCACGTTGGGTGTCACCTGTCTTGAAGATGTAGGACTGTGTCAAAAAGATTCAGAACGGACAGCGCAGCAAGGTGGTACACTTCGAGTTGAAGGGCAAGGAACTGTGGGACAAGGCTCAGAACGTCTTGCTGTCACCTGTGGAGAACCGCATCTTTTGCGATGACATACGCTTGGATGCGGAATACCCCGTATGCGGCAATCAATGCCCTGGCACATTATTCCATGCTTAATCGTGACCGGGAAGAGATGATAATGATGACAAGCAAGGAATATCGTGCCGTCAAGTCGGCTGATGTCATGGAGAAATCCCAACATCTATGACGGCAACTATATCATAGAGGTATGGAAATACCCTGTTGTCAGCAAAATGGGCGACAAAGCCAGTGGTTGATCGCCTTTCCCTTGTCCTTTCGTTGAGAGATGATGATGATCCGAGAGTAGCAAAAAGAAGTAGAACGAATAATCAGTGAACAGAAATGGAAGGATTAGTCAAGTTCCGTGAAGCATTTGCGGAATACTCAGAAAACTATGTGGTGATAGGCGGAGCAGCCTGTGACATCACCATGACCAATACCGTGGTGCGTCCACGCGCCACACACGACATCGACATGATAGTCATCGTAGAGAACATGACCGAGGCTTTCGCCAATCGCTTCTGGCAGTTTGTGCGGGAGGCTGGCTATCGACCTGAAAAGAGGAAACAGGAGGCTGGTGAGCCACCAAGGTATGAAATGTATCGTTTCCTTGATGGTAAAGACGGCTATCCCGAGATGATAGAACTGCTGTCACGCCACCCCGACGTGCTTGGAGAGCCAAAGGGATTTGTCATAGAACCTATCCCGACCGATGAAGATGTGTCGAGTCTTAGTGCCATCATCATGGACGATGATTACTATCACTTTACTATCGCACACAGCCAACTGACTGATGGCATACGCCATGCCAATTCCGCTGCCTTGATAGCACTGAAGGCAAGAGCCTACCTAAATCTCATGGCAGACAAGCGGGACGGCAAGCATGTGAACACCAAAGACATCAAGAAGCACCGTTCGGACATCCTGCAAAAATGTGGTCATAATGACTGAGGACAACATTGAGGCTCCTGCTTCAATAGTGGCATGTATAAGGGAGTTTGTCGCCTCCATCAGAGCCGACTGGTCAACTCTCGCAGAACCATTGTCAAAGTCACTCGGTCAAGACGAGGCATTTGTGACCGGACTGTTAGATCAACTGGATGAATTGTTTATAGAAGCATGACCAATATGAAGATACAATACGCATCCGACCTGCATCTGGAGTTTGCCGACAATTGGCGGTATCTGAAAGCCCACCCCTTGGAGGTGACGGGCGACATACTGCTGCTTGCCGGCGACATCGGCTATCTCGGCGATGACAACTACTCCAAGCATCCCTTTTGGGACTGGGCATCGGAGAACTACAAGGAGGTGCATTGCTGCATGGGCAACCATGAGTTCTACAAATATTATGATGTGGCGACACTGCCCGACGGCTATCTCTTGGAGGTACGTCCCAATGTATTCAGCCACTACAACGGTATTGCGAGGATTGGCGACACCGACATCATCCTCTCCACCCTTTGGTCGAGGATTCCTTTGGAGGACGCTTACTTCACCGAGCAAGTGATAAGCGACTTCCGCCGTATATTATATAAAGGTGAGCTGATGACCCATGCCCAATTCAATGCTGAGCATGAACGTTGCCTCACCTTTATCAAGGATGCAGTGGCATATTCGCAAGCAGCCCATAAGATTGTTGTCACCCATCATGTACCATCGTTCCGTATGCTCCACCCAAAGTTTCAAGGCAGCAAGGCAAACGTGGCGTTCACCGTAGAGTTGGAGGACTATATCACCGATAGCGGCATAGACTATTGGATATACGGACATTCGCACACCAACATCGATGCCAGGATAGGCAACACCCAATGCTTGTCCAACCAGTTGGGCTATGTTTTCTCTAACGAACATCAGGACTTCTCCCATGGCAAGTACCTGACCATATAGCCATCCACATTTTTTTACATCCACCCTCTTTACAAGCTCTTCCCTATCGAAGGGCTTTTTTGTGCCTTTCGAGTTTGATTTTTGAGTATGATTGCGAGTGTAATCAAAATTAGAGTTAAGATTTGGCTCCGCGGAAAGTCATTTCGGTTTAAGATTGAAGAAAAGGTAGTTCCTTTGCATCGGCAATAAGCCAAACCATAGTAAAATCAAACTTGAAAATATGAAGTCATTTGTAATATTCGCCATTGTCGTGACCATAATCTATGTCATCTACTATACGGTCATCATCGTGCAGGATCTGTACGGAAAGCCCAAGGACGAGAAGTCACAGGGCGAGTCGTTTGATGTCAGTGACATGACCGACGAGGAAGAGTCGATAGCGGTCAGCGAGAGCGACGGTGGTTTCAGCGTAGGCGACAACCAATATGAGACAGCCTACGAGGAGAAGCAGCTTGCAGAGCCTACAGAGGAGGCAGCCGCCACTGCGGAAGAGAGCAAGCCTCATGTGCTTGAAAAGATACAAAGCGCAATCGAGAAGAAGATGGAGGAAGTGAATACCACCTATTCCGACCCCATGTATTCGGAAGAATTGAACAACACCATCATCGCCCGCGGTCTTCGTCACAATGGACGTGACATGGTCAAGGTGGAATCACTCAATAATGAGATATGATGTCAAAAACAAGAAGTGCATTTCTATCATTATATGCCGCTTTAACCCCAGCTCTGGCCAGTGCTAAGTGTGGCAACGTGGACTACAGCTGGGGAGCGGACGCACTTGCGAGTGCCCATGACTATGCCGTGACGATGATGCTCTATATCGTTTATCTGTGCTATGCAGTGGCGGGCATCGTGGTCATAGTCAGCGCCTTGCAGATATATATAAAGATGAATACGGGCGAAGAAGGAGTGAAGAAGAACATCATGATGCTGGTGGGAGCCTGCCTGTTCCTCATAGGAGCGACCATCGTCTTCCCCGCTTTCTTCGGTTATCAGATTTGAGATACAGGTGATACGAGATAAGATAACTCAAAGTGTAACAAATTAAAAGGTAAAAAGAATGTTTGAAAGGATTAACAAGAAGGTGAAGGGATTCTTCTCTTCACAGCGCATGAAAACGCTCGCCCTGATGTTGCTTGTCGGCACCACCGCAGCAATGGCACAGAACGCAGCCGGCGACTACTCGGCAGGAACGACCGCGCTTACCACAGTGACGGAGGAGATTGCCAAGTATGTACCTATCGTGGTGAAGCTCTGCTATGCCATTGCAGGTGTCGTTGCAATTGTCGGAGCCATAAGCGTTTACATCGCCATGAACAACGAGGAACAGGACGTGAAAAAGAAGATCATGATGGTCGTCGGCGCATGTATTTTCCTCATTGCAGCAGCCCAGGCACTGCCTCTGTTCTTCGGCATTGGAGGTTAAACGCAGCGTGAGATTGTGAGTATGTAGAACGTTAAAACACTGACAGTTATGGCAGATACAAAGCAAGAGCGTTTTCCGGATTATCCCATTTTCAAGGGACTGCAACGTCCATTGGAGTTCTTCGGGTTGCAGGGACGCTACATCTACTGGGCGGCAGCCACCGCAGGAGGAGCCGTTGCGGGTTTCATCCTCGGCTACTGCATCTTCGGTTTCGTGGCAGGACTCGTGCTGCTAGTCCTCGCCGTAGCTGTCGGTGGCGTTCTCATCGTCATGAAGCAGCGCAAGGGCTTGCACAGCAAGAAGAGTGACAACGGCATATTCATCTATGCCTATTCAAAGAAAGTGTAAAACAAAAAAGAGAATCCATTATGTCCAAAGTGGAAAGCTATCAATGATTGTAAGTGAATGGAGGTGGGGGCATCACGCATGAGGGTGCGCCCGCCTTTTGCGATTAAAAAAAGGAAAAAGGAACAATGACCCTATACATCATACTCATATTCTCAGCCATCTGCGTGGGCATGGCCATCAGTGTCAAGGCATTCGGCACGGGAGGGAAGCGCAAGCGCATCTTCCAGGACATCTACTTCTCCATCGAGGAAGTGGATGGCATCGGCGTGCTCTATACCAAGACGGGCGAATACTCCGCTGTTCTGAAGATGGAGAACCCTGTGCAGAAGTATTCCGCCAACATCGAGGCCTACTATGAGTTCACCCACCTCTTCGCCGCCCTTGCCCAGACCTTGGGCGAAGGCTATGCGCTGCACAAGCAGGACGTGTTTGTGAGGAAGGCATTCAAGGAAGAGAACGGTGGAAATCATGAGTTCCTGAGCGAGAGTTACTTCCGCTATTTCAACGGCAGACCCTTTACCGACAGCGTCTGCTACCTCACCATCACACAGGAGAACAAGAAGAGCCGTCTGATGTCGTTCGACAACAAGAAATGGCGTGACTTCTTGGTGAAGATACGCAAGGTGCACGACCAGCTGAGGGATGCCGGCGTGAAGTCCCGATTCCTCGGCAAAACGGAAGCCTGCGAGTATGTGGACCGTTTCTTCTCCATGAACTTCCGTGACAAGGTGGTGTCGATGACCAACTTCAAGGTCGATGACGAGACCATCGGCATTGGGGGACCGTAGCTGCAAGGTGTATAGCCTTGTGGATGTGGATTATGCCAACTTGCCGTCGGTCATCCGTCCCTACGCAAATATCGAGGTGAACAACACCAGTATGCCCGTTGATCTCGTGAGCATCGTCGATAGCGTGCCCGGAGCCGACTGCGTGGTGTTCAACCAGATGGTGTTCGTGCCCAACCAGAAGCGTGAGCTTGCCCTACTCGACAAGAAGAAAAACCGCCATGCCTCCATGCCCAACCCCAGCAACCTGATGGCTGTAGAGGACATCAAGCGTGTGCAGGAGGTGATAGCCCGTGAGAGCAAGCAGCTCGTCTATACCCACTACAACCTCGTGGTGGCAGTGAGCGGCGACACCGACATACAGAAATGCACCAACCATCTCGAAAACTCCTTCTCGCGCATGGGCATCCACATCAGCAAGCGGGCCTACAACCAGTTGGAGCTGTTCGTCAACTCTTTCCCCGGCAACTGCTATGGCATGAATGCCGACTACGACCGATTCCTCACCCTCGGCGATGCCGCCACCTGTCTGATGTACAAGGAGCGCATCGTGCATAATGAGGACACCCCGCTGAAGATATACTATACCGACCGCCAAGGTGTGCCCGTAGCCATCGACATCACAGGAAAGGAGGGAAAGGAGAAGCTGACCGACAACTCGAACTTTTTTTCGTTTGGGTCCTTCGGGCAGCGCAAGTCGTTCCACATGCATGTCATATGGACTAAAACGCATCGAAAAGAACTCCAAGCAAAACTTAGAGAAACGTCATAAAATGCTCATTTTCAATACATATTCATTAACATAACGCTCCAACCGCCTATTGCGAGTTTCATCCGTTTAGAGTAATTTTGTACCACGGTTGTACCATGGGCAGAGGGACACACGGTTCGTAATGAGGGTTCTTATTTCCTCTTATTTCCCCTTGTTTCCTCTTAAAAGTTTCCGTCAGGGACCACCCCCATGAGATTCACTACAAAATTCAAAAAAATACGGTAAAAATGAATACAACAACTCGCATTCCAATCGTGCTGATGTCCGTAGAGGAAACAGCACAGGCAGTAAGCATCAGCGTCAAAACAGTACGCAGCCTTATTCGCCAAGGCAGACTCAGAGCCATAAATTTAGGTACGCGCATGACAAGAATCTATTTGCAAGACCTCCTTGAAATAGCCAAGGAACAAGGTTATCAGGTGGTTCTCCCTTCTTCCCTATCGTTAGAAGGGACAACTCCCAAGAAGGCACAAAGGTTGAAAGATGCCGAGACAGGGGCAGTCAACAAGTTGGCAAAGTGTCGCAAGACTCCCAGAGCTGGTGAAAGAGCACCTGATGGAGTAACTCACGACACCCATTACACAATGGCAGAGGTGTTGAGCAACTATAATATCAAGTATGGCAGATTCTATGAAGTCCGCAACCGCTACCAACTCCAATCAGTCCATGCATGGGGTACGACATGCTTCAAGAAAGAAGATGTAGAGAGGGTCATCGGGCTTTACAATGAAGAACAGGGAAAGAACATTTCCGATGACTGGTACACCTGCTTCGACATCATGAAGCTTTACGGATTGGGCAAGACACAGGTACGCAGATTTGCAGAAACTCATGGAGTGAGAATCCGAAAGTTCAAAGGCGGAAGAGCCAACTACTATCTGAAAGCAGATTGGGAGGCAGCACGCAAGAAGGCAGAGAAAAGCAGCACTTCGACCAAGGCAAAGCGGAAGTGAGAAACAAACTCATATACGACCCATGCCGTTGCAAATGGTCTAAAACTGCTATCATTGACGGGCGAAACAAACCCCAAACGCAGAGAAACGGATATAAGATAAAATGTGCTACTGAAACCCCATTTAAGTCCGATTTTTAGCGTAAAATCATACTCAAAAGCAAATTCAGGTTAAATTCAGACAGTATTTGAAGCCATCATTACTTTTCTCTTTTCACGGCAATCTAACTTTGCATCGGATTTGAGAGTTAAGACGTTGCAACAAAGGCTATTCGCATCCACAGATACATATCATAAACAATAATAAAATAGTAACAATATGACAAACATTTGTACAAAGGTCACCGTGCGGAGACGACCTATTAAGAACGGACAGACTTCCCTCTATTTGGATTTCTATCCTCCAGTCCGCAACCCGAAGACAGGCAAGCTCTCACGCAGGGAGTACCTTGGTCTTTACATCTACACCAACCCTGTTGAACGCTTCCAGCAGGAGTATAACAAGAGTATGATTCAGAAAGGCGGAAATAATCAAGTGCCGCAGGACTGAGTCCATCATCAATGAGGAATATGGCTTCCTCGACCGCAACAAGGGCAAGGAGTGTTTGCTTGGAACTACTTCAAGAACCTCATGATTGAACGTGGCAGCAGCCAGAACTGGGCAACCGCCTACATGCACTTCCACAACTACACCATGGTGAGTGTCGTTTCTGTGACCTTACAGTTCCGTACTGCCAGGGGTTTCTTGACTACCTGCTGTCGGATGCCTGTATGCACAATGGCAAACGCATGATGGGTACGACTGCCAACAACAACCTTACCAAGTTGAAGTGCATCCTTGCCATTGCTTACGAAGACGGACTGCTCAAAGAGAACATTGCCAAGAAACTTGTGCGTGCCAAGGCTCATGGCAACAAGCGGCAGTTCCTCACCAAGGAAGAACTGTTGCAGTTGTCTCAGACTCCATGCAAGAGTGATGTCCTTCGCCGTGCTGGTCTCTTCTCCTGCCTCACTGGTCTTCGCCTCTCTGATTGCATCAGACTCCAGTGGGAGAACATCGTCAAGTTGGCTGATGGCGGCTGGGGAATGGACATTATCACAAAGAAGACTTCCACCGCTGCAATCCTGCCTATCAGCGAAGAGGCTCTGCAACTATGTGGTGAGCGAGGCACTGGGCAGGTATTCAAGAACCTCACGAACAGTACAGTGACATTGTACCTCAAACCGTGGATAAAGGCTTCCGGCATCGAGAAGCACATCACATTCCACTGCTTCCGACATACCTTCGCCACTTTACAACTGGCAGAGGGAACAGACATCTACACCGTGAGCAAGCTGCTTACCCATAGCAATCTTGCCACTACTCAGGTGTATGCCGATGTGGTGGACGAACTCAAACGTGATGCGGCAGAACGTATCTCGCTCAAATAACCAACCAAAGCACAGAGAGTGACCAGACATAAGTGAATAACATAATCAGGATAACAAATGGAAGATAACAAATCACTATCGTTCGACCAACTGCCCAGCGCAGTTGGCGAACTTCTGACGAAGGTCAATACAATGATGACTCGTCTTGATGACATTGGTCAGAGAATAGGCAATGCTCCGAACGAGGATAACCATGTTCTTATGGACATCAGAGAGGCAAGTGCCTTTGTACGAAAGAAGGTCTCTTCGCTCTATGCTTACACATCCGAGAGGCGCATCCCTTTCTACAAGAGAGGCAACACGCTTTACTTCTTCAAAGACCAGCTGATAAAATGGATTGAGTCAGGTGGCTCTTGGGATAAGCCCTACGAACCGACCCAGGAGGAACAGGCAGACTTCGAGGCTCATCTGGCATTGTTGCAGAAGAGCAAGAAGAACAAGCCTGCCTCCATGAAGAAGGACAAGGAAGCGAGATTACCCAATGGAGAAGAATGACATGATGGATAATAGACTTATGGTATCTACTTTTTTACGAAAGGGAAAAGAATAACCATTCATTCTCTCTTTGCTGAGTAATCCGTTTCACTTATAACCAGTTTTTCAAGATGAGTAACCAAAGCATAAAATACGGAATCCTGCTGACCAAGGAGCAGCTCGATTTCTTGAAGGATGACAGGCAGGGCTTCCACCGCATGACCGCCTTCGACACTTTTGTATCAATGGCTTCCATCAAGCCGAGTGTTTATCGGAA
>ENA-OPYU01000732-OPYU01000732.1-human-gut-metagenome-genome-assembly--contig:-NODE-732-length-12413-cov-6.308074_pt1 | contig 12413 bp, 9 predicted proteins | sample MGYA00242637_ERZ504482 | MGnify/ENA primary metagenome ERZ504482 (study PRJEB26092, sample SAMD00036237) | human gut metagenome | host: Homo sapiens | study: EMG produced TPA metagenomics assembly of...
GGTTCCCGCTTCCCGAATTGCTCATGACAGGAATCATGGCTCCCGCCATACGTGCATCGCAAGCTGCCGAGGTATAAGAAAGGATGTGGGTAAATGTATTACTTCCCAATATTTGTTCTTCACTTTTGCTACTTTTCAGAATTTTGCCTAATTCGTGACCGTAGTTTCCTTTGAAAGAACGTTCTGCTGCCGCTTTGTTCAAACGTTTGGTTTCAAGAATAAAACGAATTTCATCCAATGGTGTGGTGGTGGCAAAATCGTACACTTTTCGCAAGTTCAACTCCGGTTTTTTTGCATCCTCATTGCAGGCGGCGGTAGTTTGTTTGTTTAGTAAAACTTGGTTGTTAAAGGCCACATATATAAAATTGGTATGCCCGCAAGCAATAATGGCCGTTGCTTTATCACCGTCAGCTTCACAGATAATTTCGATATATAACTTTTCTTCTATATTCTCTTTCAGCCCGATAGAGATAGCTTGTGAGTCAATTAGTTTTTTACCCTCTGCTACGGCTTCAGGAGTGCTGTCTTTTAAGACTTCCAATTGATATTCGGATTTCCCGATTAATGCCCCTAAGGCGATAGCGATAGGTAGTCCAATCATTCCTGTCCCCGGGATGCCTACTCCCATGGCGTTCTTAAGAATATTGGCGCTGAGTAAAGCTTTAATCCTTTCAGGTCTTTTACCTAATGTTTCTGTTGCTTTTGCTACACAAAGGGCTACGGCTATGGGTTCTGTGCACCCGATAGCCGGAACGACCTCGCGATTTATAAGGGCAATGATTTGCTCTCTTTCTGGTTTGGCGATCATAGTAGATAATTATTAAGGGGTCTTGCAAAAATCTTTTTGAAAGTGTATCAAAACTCGAATAAAACTATCATTTCGTTTGTCTTTTCCTTTTCGTTGATTTTCAGAATATTTTTCATTAAAGAATATTCTGAATGAATAGAATGATAGGTTTATTTAGTTTTGACACCCCTTCGACTTTTGACACACTTTGGTTATTTTTTTATAGTTTTGTAATCCGGTCTGGAGGAAGTCAACATATTTATCTATATCCTCATCATATGAATATGATTTATTCAACGGTTTTCCTTCATTGTCAATCAATACATAGAAAGGTTGTGCGTTGGCACCGAATTTAGAACGTTGCAAGTAACTCCATTTATCACCGATCGTGCGTAGTGTACGTTCCTTACCGTTTTCCATCACTTTGATGTGTTCGGGCAACGGGGTTTTGTTATCAACGAACAATGTTATCAGTACATAGTCCTCAGTCATCAACTTGTTTACTTTCGGATCAGTCCATACAGCGGCTTCCATTTTACGGCAATTTACACATCCGTAACCTGTAAAGTCGAGCATTACCGGTTTTCCGGTACGTTTTGCATATTCCATACCGGCATCGTAGTCATCAAACTGCGCATGTACTTCATTGGTATATAAGTTGAAGTCTTGTGTATTCATGGGAGGAGCAAATGCGCTGACAGCTTTCAAAGGAGCACCCCATAAGCCCGGTACCATATATACAGCAAATGCAAGTGAGATAAGAGCCATAAAAAAACGGGCAACACCTACTTTATCATCATCATCATCGTGAGGGAATTTGATCTTACCCAACAGATAGAAGCCTAGCAAAGCGAAAATCACAATCCATAAAGCAAGGAATGTCTCACGGTCTAGAATCCCCCATCCATAAGCCAAGTCAGCAACCGACAGGAATTTCAAAGCAAACGCAAGTTCGAGGAAGCCTAATACGACTTTAATTACATTCATCCAGCCACCTGATTTAGGCATGGATTTCAACCAGGATGGGAACATGGCAAACAGAGTGAACGGTAATGCCAGTGCAATGGCGAAACCTAACATACCGATGGCAGGGGCAATCACACTACCTGTGGTGGAAACTTCTACTAACAAAAAGCCGATGATAGGGCCTGTACATGAGAATGAAACCAAAGATAGGGTGAATGCCATCAAGAAGATACTTAACAAACCACTGGTCTGTTCCGCTTTACTGTCTACTGCGTTGCTCCATTTTGAAGGAAGAGTAAGTTCGAATGCTCCAAAGAAAGAGGCTGCGAATACAATTAGCATCAAGCAGAAGAATATGTTAAAAATAGCATTTGTGGAAAGTGCATTCAAAGCACTGGCACCGAATATTAAGGTTATGGCAAGACCTAATAATACATAGATCACTACAATAGAAGCACCATATGTCCATGCATCACGGATTCCTTTCTTTTTGTCTTTGCTACGTTTTAAAAAGAAACTTACCGTCATTGGGATGATAGGCCATACACAGGGCGTAAATAAGGCTAGTAATCCACCGATAAATCCGGCAAAGAAGATGTAAATCCATGAACGGTCTTGTTGTGATGTCGTTTCGCCAAATGCGTTCAACTCTTGGATAACCGGAGTCCAGTAATCTTGGACAGCAGTGTCATTGCCGATCAGGGCGGTAGTTGTAGCACTATCTGTTGCGGTAGTTGCAGTAGCTGTTTCCGCTACAGGAACTTCCGTTATGGCTGTTTCTGTTTTTGCGGGTTCAGTAGTCTTGCTTGTAGTAGCAGCGGCAACTCCTTTTCCGGAGAAAGAGAAAGAAACTTCAGTAGGAGGCAGACAGTTTTCATCGTTGCAGGCACCGAATTCCATATAACCTTCTATCATATAGGTAGCGCCAGTTATTTTTAGTTTCTGAATGAAAATGGCAGTGTTCTCAAAGTAACGTAATTTCATTTCAAACACCTTGTCGAAGTTTTCAATTTCTTTACCTTGTGGAGTGAGCTTCCCTACTAATTCTACTCCTTCTATCTTGTCTACGTTGAAAGTAGCGGAGATAGGACCTCCCGAAGGAAGGTCAGTGGAATAAACGTGCCATCCGGCGTCAATCTTACCAGTGAATACTATTTGTGCTTCCGTATCGGAAATCGTCTTTAACTCGGTTTTGAATTGTACCGGATCTTGAATCTGGGCAACTGCCGGAAGCAGTGCCATAACGATTAAGAGGCAACTTCAAAAAAAAACTTCTTTTTCATTACGTATTATTTAAATTTTGATTAATGTTCATACCGCAAAGTAAGGGATAATATCTTAGATATGTCTCTCTATACCTATATAAATATCGGCAATTGCTGTTTTCAGAATAAAAAATAGAGCAAAAAGATAATCTATTGCTCTTTTTGGAGTTCCATAACTTTGTTTCTATATTGGGAGGGGGTCATTCCCACAGAGGATTGGAAAAGGTTATAAAAGGTGGAAATGGAGTTAAATCCCAACTCTGCAGAAATGGCTTTCATCGGAGTTTCGTTATTGGGGTCAGATAATAGGCGGATAGCTTCTTCAATACGGAAACGATTTACATAATGAGTGAAGGATAATTTGGATTGTTCATTGATGATACGTGATAAATAAGTACGGTTAGTTCCTAGTATTTCCGCTACTTTGTCTTTTGTTATAAAATTGTCTTTGTAAATTTTTTCTTCTCTCATAATACGCTCTAATGTACGGAAAAGTTCTAAACTTTTCTCATCGGTGAGTGAGGAGGAAGCATACTTTTCGGAAGTAGAAACCATGGAGGGGGCATTGGTCTCCAATTCTTTTATACGGCGATTCAGTTCCGTTTCTCTTTTGATTGCTTCTTGATTTTGCTTGACAATACTTAAATAAAGTTTGTTTTTACGGCGGTAGAGGTAATAAAGCAACCCTAAAACAATTACAGTGATAATAAGAATAAATGTTTGTTGCTGTATACGCTGTTCTTTCTGCATTACATCTAGTTTGCTTTGTTTTATTAAATTTTCCTGCCGCTCAGAGTCATATTTGAATCGCATTTCGCTTAAATCTCTTTCTTTGTCCTTGTTGAAAAGGCTGTCGTTTTCCAAACGGAATATTTTATAATACTTCAGTGCGTCATGATATTGGTGCAATTGCTCATAGCAGGTAGACAGATTTTCGTATAGTTCATTGCGATGGATGGCGTTGACGCGTGCATAAGAAATAGCTATTCCTTGTTTTAACAATAAAATAGCTTCTGGTTGTTTGTTTTGCTGCATTAGTATACGTGCATATCCCAAATGGGCATAGACAATAGAGGAAGTTTGTGCCGCCTGTTTATCCTTCATGGCTTTTTTGTAATATTCCAAAGCCTGAGCATATTCACCCATATCATATAATATATTGCCAAAGAGATTATAGGTATGGGCTTGGTCGTAGAAATCATTTTCCAGCATCAATGTTTCGGCTTCATGGATATATTTCATTGCTTCCTCATTCTGTTTCATTAAAAAAGTACATATAGGCAGAATTTACTGCACCGGAATAAATGATGTATGGATTACGCATACTGTGTCCTAATTCATAACATTCTAATGCGTATTTGATGCCGGCTGTATCTTTTTTGAGGTAATAGATATTTGCTAAATTGCCTAAAAGCAAAGCGTATTGTTGTTGGAAATTATTTTGTTGTGCCAATTGGATACCTTTATAAAGCCATCGTATGGCACGGTAATAATCGGTTTCAATATTTGCTGAATAGAGTCCGAGACTACCATAGACGGAACAAAGGGTGGAGTCATTATTCAGTTTGGTTGCTAATTCAAGAGAAAGATTCAAGCTTTTTTTTGGCTGAATTTTTTCCCGTCCGCTCATCATTTGGCGCTTGTGCTTGGTAGATATATGAATAGAGTTGGAGTAGAGGAATTTTTAGTCTTGTCCGCTACGTTTTTCATAATCTCAGCGTAAGTGATGGTTTTGGAATAATCTCCTTTATTTAAATAGTATTGGCATAGAAATTTTAAGGCATCCCCGTTATCAGGTTCTTTCCTAATGATTTCCAACTGTTTCTCAAGGATGACGGGGCGCTTTTGTGCATGTACACAAAAGGATATCCCCAAAAGTAACAGTAAGAAAAGACATTTTAGTTTCATATGCTTTTTTCGATTGAGAGTGCAAATATAATAAAACCTTTAATTTTTCTTGTTCAAAAGTCTTGCATATTTAAAATAAAGTCGTACCTTTGCAACGCTTTCAAACAAAAGCACTTCTGAAAGGAAGTTTGGGAGAGGTGGCAGAGTGGTCGATTGCGGCGGTCTTGAAAACCGTTGTACTGCGAGTACCCGGGGTTCGAATCCCTGTCTCTCCGCAATAAACGCTGAAAATCAGCAAATTGCAAAACAAACACCCAGTTTTACACCCAAGAATGTAAAATTGGGTGTTTTTATTTTATTTAAGGCTTGAAGTCTTTTTTCGATAATATCTTATGCTTAGAAGGGTAATAAAAAGCAATTGGGAGGAGCGAATCCTCCCAATTGGGTTATTTCACGTTTTCCATCGTTAGGATACGGAATTACCTTTTCCTTTTAGGTTTGTATTCTACGGTTTTACCTTCATTATATTCACAAAGTGTTTTTTCGATAGCACATATAGTTGATATCACTTGTTCCGCTTGCTACTAACTTGGACATTGTTGAAACTAGTGATAGTGACCTATCGCCAGTGTAATATTCATCAATACTGTCAGAATACAAACTTCCAATCTACTTGGGGTCTTCTTTATCCATGAAGACCCCTTCTAAATTAATTCTTTAAACGTCATATTACTAAAATTTAAATGTTAATAAAGTAAGAATCTTTGACAACTTCCTACTCTTCCACAATGATGCAGTACCATTGGCGTAAGTGAGCTTAACTTCTCTGTTCGGAATGGCTAGAGGTGTATCCTCACCACTATGGTTACCATTTATATTACCAAGCTTAAATTTAATTATTTATTTCTTAGTGGGATATCTTTTCATTAGTTCACTATTGATTTGATTCCAAAAAGACGCTAAAAATTCACTGAATAGAATAAGAGAATCATCAATTTCCCCAAAAGTTGGGGTATAATGCTTGAAATCAATTTTTACAAATCTAGCGTAAAGAGTTTCAGGAAAAAATATTTTAGTTCTCGGATAATCACATTTTAACATTTCTTTAATCTGCCATTTGTATTGGTCAACTCTAAACATAAATTGTTCTGAATTTGATTGATTGTATTTGCCGGTGTTACGTACTGCTTGATAAATGGTAGAATAGAAACTGTCTCTATTAGAATGCTTGTCTAAATAGCCATGATTTACACCATAATCTAATAATATCCAACAGCAAAACATATAAATTTCATCTTTCTGGTATACTCCATTGTCTAACTGAGGAGCTGTTTGAAGAAAATAATTCGTCCAATCGGATGCATTCTGAATCATTTCTTCTGATGAGTAATCTTCCGTCTGTTTTGTCCGTTTTTTCTATAGGAGATATAGTCTGAGCAGAAGTTTGCTTTTTAGAGATTCGGAGCTTGTTTTAGAACTAAAATCAAATTAAAAAATTTCATATGATTAGTATTTAAATAGTGGGAAATAGTTGAGTATATAATATCAATGCATCACTAAATTTTATATTTCGTGCAAAAAAGCTTTTTTGCTTAAGGCATTCACATCCAGCCCATAATGCTCCGCATAACATATCTAATGGCCACCAGACGAATGAAATAATAGCCAATAAGAAGATGATGTCAGAGATTAGCTTGACTATGCAATTTAGAAAATATGAAATCCACCCCTCAATTACACAAGGCAGTTGTATTAGGGATAGTATTAGGATTAATAACATTCTCATCTGCTTATTTTATATGAGCTGCAAATTTTGTTGAGCCATTGAAATAACTTCGTAAACATCAATTCCATGACGATAATGGCTTTTTTCTGCGATAGCTCGATTAAACAATCGTTTTGCTTGTTCTAAATTACCTTCTTTCATGAAAATAGCTCCCAAATTATTTTCTGCAATATTGCTATTCCAATACAGTGCTTTATTGTATAGCTCTTTGGCTTTAGATAGATTTGCAGTACAACCATACCCGAAGTGGTAGCGAATGGCCATATTTATAATTAGAACTATTTCTATTTCACTTGTTGGTTCTTTTATCCAAGTTATAGCTTTTTTATTCCAAGCAAAGCCTTCTTCATAATCTTCTACTATGGAAAGATTAAAACAGGCGTTCAGACTTCCTGCTTCTACTCCTTTTTGGAATATAGTTTTATTGCCACCGTTGTGGAAGTCATCAATTATGGCGAGATTATTGTAAGCATCAGGATAACCTTGTTTTATTAAAACTAAATATTCATTCTTTGCTTTTTCTATTAAATCATTGGTTTTGCCATCATTATATTTTATTAGTAAAGGTATTATCTGTCGCATCGATATTGATGTTAGCAAATTTCCTTGTTTATCTCTAATGTCATCAATAGCTAAATTTTTACTATAAATTTGTTGGTAACAGATTGGAAGAGGTGATTGTGAATAGCCTGTACCTATATGTATAAAACCTTTCGGAGCTTTTGTTGATGTGTGATTCTGATATGGATTAATATAAATATGTCCCATGTCTATTCCGTCTTTGGTTGTAATGCGGTAAATATCAATAGGAGAATCAATATTGGGTGCGTGTGTTGATCCTAATCTGTTCCAACGTAGTTCGTCACCTTTTAATGTACGCAATTGGGATAGGTAGGCTTCATTGGCTAAGATTCCTTTTACTGGTACTGGATTAGTTTTTGTTAATCCGAACTCACCATATCCGTTAGGTATCTCGTTTTCGGTACATCCATTATTGATGTTGCCGTTTATAAAATTAAGGATATATTGCAGCTCAGAATCGTTTGTTTTCTTATTCTTTCCCATTGCTTTTTTGGCTACGAACTGATATATCACAATGATGGATGAGCGGTCAAGGCTATTCTGTGGACGTTTTAATACGCGTGAAACAATTCCATCCTGACTTTTGTCTGTTGATAATAAAAAAATTAGAAGATATATATAGTAATGTATTCTTTACATCCTCAAAAGAATACTTTTCATGCAATGAAGTTTGTAGTAATTGAGTCTCTTTTTCAATTTGTTTTGTTCCTCCGGGAAATAGGTTCTTGTTTATTTCTTGCATTACTCCTTTCAAAGCGCTAGCTTTATCAGTTGCTTTCCTTTCTTTCCACAATATTATGACTAGTATGATAGCAACAACTATATCTACTACACTCCAAATTTCTCGCCCCAATGTAATCTTAAAAAATTGGTTGAAATAATAAGGCTAGACACACCCATAAGTAAGTTGTCGTATTGTTTTGTTGTTTGTAATGATGGTATGCCATTATTGTAAAAACAACTGTAGCCAAATATCTAACTAAAATGAAATATCCATAAGGCATTGGGAATAGGCATAATAATAATGCCAAAATTAAGATAACTTGTATAGCTTTCATGACCTTTGTATGAATTTGATTTAAGAGCGAAATATAAGTCCCAAAATAAGAGTTATTATACCTATTATTAGAGCGATAAAAGCATCCATCCCCAAGCCCTTACCACTTGCCATTCGTACTAAAAAGAATTTAGTTATGATTGGTCCTAAAATATAAATGCCTGCTATGTTTATGAGAAACATCCAATACCAAGTTACATTAAAAATTAAACATTCGGGTATTACCGCTAGAATAAACCCACTAATCCAAGGTATAGAAGATAATAATGGGGACGAAAGATATCCGGCATAAGATAACGGATCACCATTTTTCAACGTCATGTGACATCCATATACTGAAATGAAACAAATGATTGAAATGATTAAACAAATAGTAGAAAACATAGAATTGATTTTTTGTCAATGTTCTCCCCAGCCCCACGGAGAACGTCATTTTATTAAATCACGAAGCGTGGTGCTGACTATGCCACGTCTTAGTTTGAAGGTCCTGAGAAAACCTGAGATACAGATATGGATATAGTAGCCCACGCTATAGCATGAGAACCACTACGCTCTCCTTGTATCTCATTTTGAAAGTTTCTCAGGTTTTCAAACTACAAGATAAGCATAACGCTTCTTTCTTTTCTAATATGTCTTGGAGAGAGTTGGCTCAATCCGTTTACAAAGTTAGTGAATTTTATTGAGATATAGTCAAATATTATCAAGATTACATCTTGAGCCCTCTATTTTTTCTTGGTTCTTCTGTCGTGTGACGTAAACTTTGCCATAATTTTTCCATTTGTTCCTTGAACCAATCTCCAATTGGTTTCTTGTTTATGGTTAGCACAAGTTTACTGCTATCGGTTGGACTTTTCTCTACCTTGAAAATATCGTTCTTGATGTCAAACTTTCGTCTGTGCTCTTCGGAATAGATTTTTCCATTACATCTGATGGCTTCTTTCTTTGTCAAAAGACAATCTATCATATCTTTGGTAAATCCAATGACTGTGCACAGTTTTTCCATTCTCAACATTTCTTTGAGCATCGGAAACCAGTTGAATGCCTTTTCAAGCAAGGTGTTCAGTCTTGATATTTCCCTGTCTTTGGCTTCAAGTTCTTGGTTATGTATTCCTAGAAGATTGCGTATTTGTTTGCCGTGCTGTTCCTGTATTTGTTGCATCTTGGCTTTTAGTTCGTCAATGCCCTTATTGCGCTTGACCACTTCCTGACGCAATTTCTCGTTGGCTTGTTCCAGTTCTTTCAACTTTCCACTTCCGAAAAGAGAACCAACTCCGCTTGCTATGGCAGTGACAGCATCAGTGGCTACGCTTTTGAGTTTGTCCGTGCGTATTTCCGATTTTACCTGTTTGAGTTCCTGTTCGGCAAGACTTACCTGTTGTTCCTTGTATCGCTTGGTTTCATCTATACGTTGCAGTTCGGCTTTCTGTTTCTCAATGATGAAATCGTTTCGTTCCAAATGTTCCTTGCCTGTAACAGCCTTTGATTGTCCACGCTTCATCAGGAGAATATCGGATGCCAAAGTTTGCATTTCCATCATATCGTTGTCATTGAGCTTTCGGCTCTTTCCTGTATCGTGGTTCATCCAATCGAAAACGATATGAGCGTGATAATTAGGTTTGAACCACTTCCCACCAATTAGGAAACTCTCCCTATCTTCGGCTTCGGGCTGTCCGTTCAGCCAATGCCCTTCATCTTTGTGCAGAAAGATTTGAAGCGGAGCGATGCCCCAGCGTCTTTGGCATTCCTCGCCAAATTTCTTCACGTCTGCCAGTATGGTGTCCGGTTTGATGAGCAACACACCCTCACGGATTGGCGAGCATCCTGCCACTTTGATAATCTTGCCGTTCTTGCCTTTTCGCTCACGCTCTTTCTCCTGCATGGCACGACCTGTCTTTTCCTTTACCATTCGTTTGATATTGTCGTAATGTGTCTGTAAATTCGGATTGCCGAAGTCCGGGTTTATCCATTGCTCGTTGTCAGCGGATAGTTCAGGCACGATGTAGATTTTGGACTCTCCGATATTACGCATATACTCGGCAGTCCTTCGATTGTGAGCCTCACTTGATTTGGTGTTGCAAGGTTTGATATGTATGCTTGATTTTATTGCCATATTACTATTCAGATTTATTGTTTACGACAGATTACTTTGTTCGCTTTCGCAGAGGGGTTCTTAGGGATGCAACCCATAAGCGGAGTTTCCAAAGAGAGGGTCACTCTTTGGTCTGGGTTCTCAGGGGAGAAACGCCCTGAGTGGGTCATTAGGGCAAAGCCCTAATCCCCTCGGGAGAGCCCACAACTACGAAAGCGAAGCGTGTAGTTATAGTGGGCTATAACCGAAAGCCGTTTTTCTTTTTCGGTGGTCGGCTGTGCGTCTCCTTTGCAGACTGGGCTTGCCTCTTTCTTTCAGTCTGTTTCTGTAAGTATTCGTTCAAGTCCTTGCATCCGCTGTAGGTCTGCGAAGCATCACGGATGTATAAGTCCCTGCCGTATTCCACACGTATTTGTTGGAGTGCTTCCATCCCTGCACTGTCATTGTCAAAGAAACAATAGATGCGCTCGTAGCTCCCCAAAGGATAGAGAGCTTTGGAAACATTGGCTACGGAGTTCAGCACCATGTAATCTTGCCTGTCCAGTTCGGGATATTTCGGGCAATTCTCCAATCTCAAAGTAAGGAATGAAAGATAGTCCATAAATCCCTCGAACACATAACACGTTTCCCTTACTGTTCGCGACTGTCTGATATGGGAAATCTCTTTCGGTGCGATGCAGCCTTTAAAATAGCGGTTGCGGATTTCATATCCGCCCGACACGTTGGGAAAGGCAATGGCGAAATAGCGTTTGCCATGATGGGTGAAATGTGCTTCACTGCATTCTTTTTTCGCCAGTGCAATGTTTATTCCCCTTTCCTGCAAATAGGTGAGCAGGGTAGGAGAAGAAAGCGGTACAATCTCCAGCTGTTGGAAACTTGGCTCGGAAGATGATTGCTTGCCAAAAGAAAAAGACACGGGACGAATGCTGGGCGTCTGTTCTTTGATTCTTTGCAGGAGATATGGCACATGCTCGGAACAGTAGAGTTCCTGTGCCAGTGCGATGATGTTACCACCCTTGCCGAGTGCAAAATCATACCATTGATTGCGCTCGGTATTTACCTTGAACGAGGCTTCCGTTTCTTCCCTTAGAGGTGATTTATACCACAGGTTTATCCCCTGCTGTTTGACGGGAGAAAAGCCCAAACTGTGCAGATAATCTGCTATCTTGATTTGTTTCGCTGTCTGTATATCCATAAAACGATTGGTTTAATGATAATTGAATTGGTTTATTTCTCTTTTCGCCCGTACCTCTTTATGAAGTACGGTCTTTATAATCACTTTACTTTATTTTCGTATATATAGAGTACGGTAATAAAGTGAAGCGGTTTTGTCACATTCCGAACCACTTCGCTTTATCCCTAATATATAGACCCTCGGAATAAAGTGAAGCGATTGCAAGGTGTGGGCTAATAGTGGAAGTCGGGCATGAACGTGTACTTCCTGCCGTTCTCCTGCACTATCATCCGTTTGTTGCGAAGCATGGTGATGAGCGGTACCGCCTTTTGATGGTTCAGCTTTACACCTATTGACGTATAGCTTTTGATTAAAGCATCTTCCAACTCCTTGTAGCCGTATTCCTCTTTCAATCCGAAAACTGCTTCCAGTGCGATGCGGTGCTGCTGTTCGGTGATATGCCTGTAAGGGTCGAATTTTTCCTCTTCCGGTCTTCCCGGTTTCTTGGCTTCGGGCTTGTAACCCTCCATGAGTTCGGGCAAGGCATTGTCGTTGATGCGGAATGCGAAAGGCTCGAAGTCCATTGCCCGTATGTGCATGGCTGAAACATTGCTTATTTCTCCATTGCTCTTGTCCTTTTCCACAAGAAGGACGGTTTCAGCCTTGTTGTTCAGTTCCGTGCCGATATGCCCCCTCGCGTTCTCATCGCCCTTGTTCTGGTGGAGTATCGTGTGGATATGTATCTGCCTGTCGTCCGTCCACTGCATCAGTTTGGATATGATGCGTGTTGATTCACCGGGACTGTTGATGTCATATACCATGTCACGGATGCCGTCTATGATTACAAGGGCTATGTCAG
>ENA-OPYU01000735-OPYU01000735.1-human-gut-metagenome-genome-assembly--contig:-NODE-735-length-12396-cov-5.270438_pt1 | contig 12396 bp, 9 predicted proteins | sample MGYA00242637_ERZ504482 | MGnify/ENA primary metagenome ERZ504482 (study PRJEB26092, sample SAMD00036237) | human gut metagenome | host: Homo sapiens | study: EMG produced TPA metagenomics assembly of...
AAACATGTAACGCAAATAACGCAATAAAGTTTGGATTGAGCAAATATAAGAGTTGTATTTTTGTTTTGCCCATTATATCATGTTCTGACTTGACATGGTTCATGGCAACAATTTAATATGGCAATTAGTAGAAAATAAGTAGAAATTTTAAAATCATTTCTTGTTTATACGCTCTATGACAAAGGTATATTCCAAAAGTGATGATATGTAAAAGCATTGATTATCAAGTCTATAGTTATAAGGACAGTTCTGAAGGAACTAATGAAACGGAATTACTTGATTTTCAATAAACTTTAAAAAATCACAGCTATGTTAAAACGACTAAAATCAGTCAGTATGTTGCTGTTCCTAATGGGTGCCTCTACCGGAGCAGCATACGCGGTCGCCAATCCCGGTGTTACCGATGTGAAAATCACACAACAAAGTGGTACATGTACAGGAGTTGTCAAGGATGCTACGGGTGAAACTGTCATTGGTGCATCTGTAGTAGTGAAAGGTACGACTAATGGTACTATTACCGGACTTGACGGTGACTTTTCTTTGTCAAATGTGAAAAAAAAGGAGATATCATTCAGATCTCTTTTGTCGGTTACATTACTCAAGAGGTTCTTTGGAATGGTACCCCTTTGAATGTTATTTTAAAAGATGATACCCAGACTTTGGATGAAGTGGTAGTCGTTGCATTTGGAACGCAGAAGAAAGTGAATGTGACCGGTGCTGTATCTACTGTCGGAGCGAAAGAGATTGCGGCACGTCCTGTTAGTTCTACGGTTGAAGCTCTGCAAGGAGTTGTTCCTGGCATGAATATTTCAACAAGTAGTGATGGTGGTTCATTGAAAGGTAACAAAGAATTCAATATTCGTGGTACAGGAACTATTGGTAAAGGCTCATCAGTATCTCCTTTGGTGCTGATTGATGGAATGGAAGGGGATATTAATGCTATTAATCCACAGGATATTGAGAATATTTCTGTTTTGAAAGATGCTGCTGCGTCTTCTATTTATGGTTCACGTGCGCCGGGAGGTGTCATTTTGATTACTACTAAAAAAGGTAAGTCAGGAAAACCATCTATTAATTATAATAATAATTTCCGATTTAACTCTCCATTGAATATGCCTCATATGGCAGATTCATACAGTTTTGCATTAGCTATCAACGACCAGCTGACCAATGGAGGACAGTCGCCAATGTATAGTGAGAAGAAATTGCAACAAATTTTGGATTATCAGCATGGTAAATCTACACAATATATGTGGGCTACGGATGCTGGACGTTGGAATGCATTTGATGACCCAAATCGTCAGGATGTTATGCCAACCGCTAATACTGATTGGTTGCATGAGTTGTTTGGTGATAGTTTTACTCAGGAGCATTCAATTAGTGTAAATGGTGGTACGGATGTAATGCAGTATTATATGTCTGCCAATTATCTGGATGAAGGAGGATTATTGAAATATGGGGATGATGGCAGACAACGCTATTCATTTACTGGTAAAATCAATGCGGATTTGGCAAAATGGTTGAAAGTAGGGTATAGTGTTCGTTTTAATCGTATTGATTATAGTTCCCCTTCCTTTGCAAGTGCCGGCGAGAATAAGGAAAATGTATTTTATTTTGATGTATGCCGTTATTGGCCTGTAATTCCTGTTGTAGATCCTAACGGTTTTTATACCGCAGAGTCTAAAATTTACCAATTGACTGAAGGGGGACGTTATAATACTCAGAATGACGTTGTGGCACAACAACTCCAGTTTCTTATTGAACCAATTAAAAATTGGAAAACCACTATTGAATTAAATTATCGTAGTAATTATAATTTCTCGCATACGGATTATCAAACGGTTTATGCTTATGATGTAAACAAGAACCCATATGCTATTGCCAACACAACTTCGGGAGTAACAGAATATGCATATAAAAGCAATTTCTTTAATCCGAATATCTTTACAGAGTATTCATTGGAGTTAGAAAACGGGCATAATATGAAAGCAATGGTCGGTTTTCAAAGTGAGTTGTTTAAACAACGTGATATTACTGCAAAACAAAATAACATAATGTCTGGCATTCCTACTTTAAATACAACTACGGATAATGCACGTGCCAGTGGTGGCTATCAGGAATGGGCAACAGCCGGTTTTTTTGGTCGTATCAATTATGATTACAAAGGTCGCTATCTGGTTGAGGCGAATCTGCGTTATGACGGTTCTTCACGTTTTTTACGCGATCAACGTTGGAATTGGTTCCCTTCTTTCTCTTTAGGCTGGAATGTGGCACGTGAGGCCTTTTTTGAGAAGTATACTAATATTGTCAATACATTGAAAGTTCGTGGCTCATGGGGTGAACTTGGTAATCAAAATACAGATAATTGGTATCCTTTTTATCGCATTATTGATTATAAACAAAATAATGGCGGTTGGTTGGTCAATGGCTTGAAACCTAATACTGCAGCCGAGTCCAGTCTCGTTTCGGCATTGTTAGGTTGGGAAAAGACCCAAACTTTAAATATTGGTTTTGATCTTGGTATGCTGGACAATCGTTTTAATTTGAATTTTGATTATTTCCAGCGTAAGTCAATTGATATGGTTGGGCCGGGACAGGAATTACCAACAATCTTAGGTATTGCCGTTCCAAATGTGAATAATCTGAATATGACTTCGAAAGGTTGGGAATTACAAGTAAGCTGGCGTGATCAGATACGTGATTTCAGATATGGTGTCACATTGGCTTTATCCGACAACCAGGTTGTAATTGATAAATATCCTAATCCGTCAAAAGATTTAGGCCAAACATATTATGATGGGGCACATTTGGGAGATCTTTGGGGATATCAGACAATAGGAATAGCTAAGACTCAGGCGGAAATGGATGCGCATCTGGCGAAGGTGGACCAATCTTCTATGGGTTCCAACTGGGGAGCAGGTGATATAATGTATGCCGATTTGGATGGTGACGGTGTGATAAGTGCAAAAGATAATACAGCAGACAATCATGGAGATAAAGTTTTGCTGGGTAATAAGACACCACGATATAACTTTGGCTTGAATTTGGATGCGGCTTATAAAGGCTTTGACTTGAAAGTGTTCTTCCAAGGAACATTGAAACGTGACTATATGCCGGGATCGGGTGCTGAAAGTATGATGTTTTGGGGAGCTGTAGGGTATTGGCAGACCAATTTTTTTCGAGCCTCACTTAGACTATTTCCGTCCTGCTGATACAACGAGCCCGCTAGGAGCGAATGTCGACGGGTATTATCCACGTCCTTTAGAAAGCGACAAGAATCGTAAAGCACAAAGTCGCTATATGCAAAATGCTGCTTATTGTCGTTTGAAAAACGTAACGTTGGGATATACTTTACCGGCAGATTTGACTAAAAAATTCTACGTGAATAATTTACGTTTCTTTGTGTCTGCAGAGAATTTGTTTACTATAACCAATCTGTGTGATACTTTTGATCCTGAAACAATAGGTGTAGGCAATTGGGAAGGATGTACTTACCCATTGTCAAAGACTATTTCATTCGGATTAAGTGCAACCTTTTAATAAAATAAGATCTATATGAAAAATTATATTCAATATTTAACTATCGGAGCTTTGCTGATGGGCAGCCTGACAAGTTGTAATGACTTCTTGGATAGAGAACCATTGGATAAGGTTACTCCTGAAAAATTCTTTTCTGCAGAAGCGGATTTAGCAGCTTATGCCATAAATAACTATAAGTTTGTTACTGTGGATGATAAGTATGGCATTAATCTTTTTGGAAAAGATAATGATACAGATAATCAGGCAAGCGGAACAAGTAATTCGTTTTGGATTCCTGGTGAGAAAAAAGTTGCTGCCGACCGTGGCGAGTGGAAATGGGAGGATATTCGTTCATGCAACTACTTTTTTGACCAAGTATTACCAAGATATGAGGAGGGGGCTATAACTGGTAACCAAGATAATGTGAAACATTACATTGGAGAAATGTACGTGAACCGTGCATATAGCTATTTTCAACTTTTTACAAAATTTGGTGATCTGCCTATTGTCACAACGGCACTTCCCGATATTCAAGGTGAATTGGTGGAAGCTAGCAAGCGCCAACCGCGTCATAAGGTTGCTCGTTTTATTATTGAAGATTTAAAAAAGGCGGAAGACATGTTGTTGAATAATCCTCCGGGTGGTAAAAATCGTATTTCTAAAAATGTAGCTTATTTGCTTCATGCTCGTGTAGCTTTATATGAAGCTACTTGGGAAAAATATCATCGTGGTACAGCTTTTGTACCGGGAGGAAGCGGATGGCCGGGTAAAGATGCGCAAGGTTATGATGCTGATGTGGAAATTAATTATTTCCTTGATGAAGCGATTGCTGCTTCGAAGTTTGTTGCAGACCAAATGGTAGGCAATTTAGCAGAGAATACAGATACTCCGGAAGGAATGAATGCTTCATTGGTTTCTATCAATCCATATTATACCATGTTCTGTGATGAGAATATGGAAGGGTATAAGGAGATTCTAATGTGGAAAAAATTTGATGAATCATTGGGGGTAACCAGTAATTTGCAGATGGAACTTTGTCGTAATGGTGGTGGATCAGGCTGGACACGTGGTATGGTCAATTCATTTCTTATGCGTAATGGTTTGCCTGTTTATGCCAGTGGTTCGGGGTATAATCCCGATTGGGAGAAGGAAGGTGTAGTTGCTACGGTACAGAATCGTGACTCTCGTCTTGGTATATTCACTAAAAAGCCGGGAGATGTGAATTATTATGGTGATGATGGTACACCCAGTATTTGTCAAATCAGTTTGATATTCGGTGATGCGGGCAGTTTAGCAACAACAGGTTATATTGTAAAGAAGGGTAAACATTATTCAACTCATATGGCGAATGACCATTCTGCCGGTACCTCTGGAGGTATTGTTTTCCGTGGTGCGGAAGCTATGCTTATCTATATGGAAGCTTCATACGAGAAGAATGGAACTGTTGACGGAACGGCAGATGGATATTGGAGAGCGTTACGTACACGTGCAAAAGTAGATCCGGATTATAATAAGACAATTGCCGCAACTAATATGCTGGAAGAAGCAAAAGGGGATTTTGCCGCTTATTCACATGGAACTATGATTGATCCGACTTTGTATAATATTCGTCGTGAGCGCCGTAATGAACTTTGTGCTGAAGCTTTCCGATGGGATGATTTGAAACGCTGGAGGGCACTTGATCAGTTTAAAACGACTCCTTATCGCACGGAAGGTATGCGTTATTGGGGTAGTGTATATGAGGAACAATTAAAAGATCTTTGTATAGTAAATCCGTCAACAGGAAATATGTCTTCTCCTGAATCAAGTGTGTATATACTTCCATACGAAAAAATATTGGAAAATAATACCATTGCAAAACAAAAGGGATTCCTCTTTACTCCTGCCCATTATTTAGAGCCCATTGGGGTGGCTGTATTCCGTCAGACTGCATCAGATCCCAATGACTTCACCTCATCTTCGGTTTATCAAAATCCAGGATGGAAATATGAGGCTAGTACAGGGGCTGTTTCGGTCGAATAAGAATATATATTGATATTATTTTGTAGGGAAGTCTTTTTAGGCTTCCCTGCTTTTATTTAAGGCATTTATTTCTTAAGCGTGTATTTTACCTTTTGAAGGTAGGCATCGCTTATCTGTCTGAAGGTGTGATGAAACATTATAGTGAAGAGTATCATGAATAAAGAACTTCATAGTCGAGGGCATATGTGATGCGGTGATCTATTGTTATATTAATGCATAAAATAAAATCTATTTTCAAGTGAATATAAATAAAATAAAGGTGAATGATAATGTGTGATGATTTAATGTTTTTATTAAATAACGGAGGTTATAATAAAAATTTTTGTTTATGTTCTTAAATATATCAAATATATTATATATTTTGCAGCGTCATCTTGGTTTAGTTTAAGAATAATATCTTAAAATCTGGTTGATTTTTAATAAATATTTAAAGAATCACAGCTATGTTAAAACCGACTAAAAATCAGTCAGCATGATGCTGTTCCTAATGGGTGCCTCTACCGGAGCAGCATACGCGGTTGCCAGTCCCGGCGTTACCGATTTGAAAATCACACAACAGAGTGGAACTTGTACAGGTGTTGTCAAAGATGCTACAGGGGAAACTGTTATTGGTGCATCTGTGGTAGTAAAAGGAACTACCAATGGTACCATCACAGATTTTGATGGTAATTTCACTTTAAATGATGTAAAGAATGGAGATGTTATTCAGATTTCTTTCGTTGGTTATATCACTCAAGAAATGAAATGGAATGGAACTCCGCTGAATGTTATTTTGAAAGATGATACTCAAACTTTGGATGAAGTTGTTGTTGTCGGCTATGGTGGTTCTCAAAAACGTGCAGCTTTGACTACTGCTATTACTAAAATGGATGACCAGGTCTTAAAGAAGGCGGCTTATAGTAATGTGGGACAGTCATTACAAGGATCTGTATCGGGATTACGTGTTGTCAATACTACAGGGCAGCCAGGTAGCTCACCTAATATAACTTTGCGTGGGGGAGCAACAATTACGGGGGATAATAGTGCCGCATTAATTATTGTTGATGGAATAGTGCGTAATAATATGGCAGATATTAACTCCTCGGATATAGAATCTATCCAGGTTTTGAAGGATGCTGCATCGACCGCTATCTATGGTGCTCGTGCTAATGGGGGTGTTATCTTGATTGAAACGAAAAAAGGTAAAGAGGGAAAAGTAGATGTTAATTATAAATTCAAGATGGGTATGAACTTTGCCCGCAAAGGATATGAATATCTGAATGCTGGTGATTATTTGTATTATACTCGACTAGGATTTAAAAATGCTAACCAAGCGGTAGCAGGATATAGTGATGGATGGAATCCTGATACTCAGAATGGTTGTGGTACAACTCAAAAATAACTATGATGTACGTTATTTGGAAGGCAATGAGGATTTGGTGAATCAAGGATGGCAGACGATGACTGATCCTTACTCTGGTAAACAGTTGGTTTATAAAGATTATCATGGAGCTATGGATGATGAGATTTTTAATTCACCTGCGTTGATGCAAGATCATTATATCAGTATCAATGGTGGAAATGATAAAGGAACTTTTGCTGCCAGTTTAGGGTATTATGATGAGGATGGTCAGGTCGTTGGAACTGGTTATCAACGTTTTAATGGCTCCTTGAACGGCTCCTATAAGCTCTTCCCATTTTTGACAATAAATGCAGGAACTACTTATTCCTGGTCTACACAGCCTACATTGTCATGGACAGGTACTTATGAGTTCTTTTATCGTACACGTGGTATGCGTCCTACTTGGAATCCTTGGAATGAGGATGGTAGTCCTAATTCGGCTGATACTAATATTTCCGATGGTAATCCCGCTTATTTCAGAGATAAATTACTGTATTCTGACGGAACGAATAAAAGCACTTATAATATAGGATTTAAATTGGATATTCTTCCAAAGAAATTAGTGTTAAACGGTAACGCTTCTTTGTATCGTTATGATTACATGGTGGAAAAATTTAATAAAGCGTACCAATTGGAGAATAAAGATACAAATACAACACGTGAGGCTTCTGTGGAGCAGGAACGTTATACTCAACAGCAATATAATGCTACATTGACTTATACCGACACTTTTGCTGATAAGCATAATTTGGAGGTCATGTTAGGGGGTGAATATTTTACTTATGATCAGTTTAAGCTTGCGGCAAAAACTCAAAATTCTCCTACTGATGATATCCCTACTTTAAATGTAGGCGCAACTCGCACTGAAACTAGTACTACTAAGAGTGCTTATCGAATACTTTCTAGTTTTGGACGTCTGAATTATAACTATGAAATGAAATACTTACTTTCTGTTGTGTTCCGTTATGATGGTATTTCTAAATTGAAGGATAATAGATGGGGATTTTTCCCTGGAGTTTCTGCCGGATGGAATATTACAGAAGAGCAGTTTTGGAAGGATTCCAACGTTTCTGATTTGATTTCCACCTTTAAACCTCGTCTTAGTTATGGTGTGAATGGTAATGTGAACGGTTTAGGTAATTATACGGTATATGGTGAGTATGCAACAACGAAACCTTATGGTGGTGAAACCGGTATATACAATAGTGCATTGGTTAATACAGGGTTACGTTGGGAACAGAGCCAAAGCTTTGAAGCCGGACTTGATATTGGTTTCTTCAATAATCGTTTGAGCTTTATTCTGGATTATTATAATCGCAAGACAAAAGATTTGCTTACCGATCTTGCTTTACCAGGGTATACAGGATTTGATAAGATTGCTACTAATTTGGGTACTCTTCGTAATTCTGGTTTTGAAGCGGAAGTACGTGCTAATATCATAAATAAAGGTGGATTCACTTGGGATATGACAGCAAACCTTTCTACTGTAGCTAATAAAATTATAAAATTGCCTGACAATAAGGAGGTTAATAACCGTGTAGGTGGTGCTCAGGTATGGGATCCTAATAAAGGAGAGTTAGTATGGGTTGGCGGCCGCCAGGAAGGTGGAAAGTTAGGTGAGCTTATTGCCTATAAACAAAATCATATTTTTAAAGATTGGGATGATGTAAAAAAATATGCAAACAATCGAATTGATAATGTCGCAAATTTGTATGGTCCGGGTAAGGCAGCAGAATATGCAGGTAAACAAGGTTGGAAACCTATTGAACCAGGAGATGTTTGTTGGGAGGATATGGATGGAAATGATGTGATAGATTCATATGACCGTTATGTCGTTGGTAATATATTTCCTAATATAACCGGTGGATTCTCTACTACATTCAGCTATAAAAATTGGTCGTTGTATGGACGTTTTGATTATGCATTAGGACATACATTGTATAATGATTTAAAGGCTCGTACATTGGGCCAGTATCAAGGCACATGGAATATTATAACTGATGTGAAAGATATGTGGACAGAAGATAATCCGAACACAGATTTATCTAAATATTATTTTGGCGATCAGAATATCAAAAAGAATATCACACGTTCTAATAATGGTTTAACTGCTGCTGATAACAACAATTCTCATTATTATGAAAAGGGGGGATTATTTGTGTTTGCGAGAGCTTACATTAAGTTATACATTACCGAAATCACTAATCAGTAAATGTTTCATGACGGATGCTTCTGTTTATGTCACAGGTCAGAATTTGTTTTATATAACTGGTTATGAAGGTACATCTCCGGAACCGGCTGTAAGTACAGAATATGGTCGTGGTATTGATAATGGACGTTATCCTACTCCAAGAACTGTATTATTTGGTTTATCTGTTTCATTTTAATCAACAAGACTCATTATGAAAAAAATTATTAGCATATTTAATGGTTGGCATAGCTTTTACCGGGTGTAATTCTTTGGATTTGGAGCCAATAAGTAGTATTGCCGATAATAAATATTGGCAGACAGAAGCACAGGTGGATGCTTTTAATGTGGGGTTACATTCTAAGTTTAGAGAGAAATGTAGTTATAGCATTTTTCTTTTTGGAGAACCTCGTGCGGATTATTATTTTGGAGAGTCAACATTTGGTAGTGCTACCCAGGGTAATGAACGTATGTGGAACAACAGTTTGAACGATGTGAATACGGTTGTTTCTAATTTTGGAAATTTATATGAGGTGATTAATCAGGCTAATCTGATGATAAACAAGGTGGAAGGTATGTCGATGAATGAAAGTACCAAGAAATATTATCTGGGCGAAGTTTATGGTATCCGTGCTTTCCTTTACTTTCAGTTGTTACGATCTTATGGAGATGTAGTGATATGGACCGATTTCTCGGAAGGGTCGAGCTTGGATCTTGGAAATTTAGCAAGACCAGCTTCTTCTGCTGCTGACGTAATGAAATTGATTGTTGATGATTTACAGGCTTCAGAAACTGCTTTTGGGGATAATTATGGGTTTAGAAATGATTCTCAGCGTTATTTTTGGTCTAAAGCAGCTACCATGATGTTGAAGGGTGAAGTATATATGTGGAGAGGAAAACACATGGGAGGTGGTAACGAAGATTATACAACAGCGAAAAATGCATTGCAGGAAGTGAGAAATCAAACCGATAAATTTGGTTTGTTGGAGGATTTCTCTGAAGTATTTTCTTATGATAACAAGAATAATAAAGAGATAATATTTGCGATTCGCAATGCACGCGATGAATATAATATGTTGGGGGGATGTAACATATAATAATAATATGTTTCCACAGCAAAATATATTATTCGGATATATGGATGAGAATGGTAATCCCATTAGTTCATTGGGTGATAAAGTGAAAGTGAATGGTACGATCCGTTACCCGGTTAATAAGGATGTGTATACTAAATGCTTTAATGATAACGATACCCGTAAGCGAAGCACACTTCAGGCTGCTTATGAAAAAAAGGAAGATGGAACTTTATCTCTTTATGGGTTGTATCCGGCCAAGTTTTTGGGTACATTGCTTGATGGGGCTGATACGCGTAGTCCATTGGATGATTATCCTGTTTATCGGTATGCAGATTGCTTGTTGTTGTTAGCTCAAGCTAAGGCTTTTTTGAGGAGAGGACCCTGTGGAAGAAATTAATGCAGTACGTAAACGTGCCTATGGTGAAGATTATTTTAATGCACATCCGGAAGTACAATATCCCAATGATAATGATGCCGCACTTTATGCGGATAATAAGTCTGTAAAACCGGATAATGCCGGTGCAATGGAAGCTGTTCTAAAAGAACGTATGCGTGAGTTTATGGTTGAAGGAAAACGTTGGTATGATCTGCGCTTAGCAGGTGATGAATATGTATTGGAACATACTACAGCAGAAGCAACCCGTTTGCTTTGGCCTATTGATAAGAATACATTGACTAATAATTCGGCATTGAAGCAGACACCAGGATATGAATCTAGTGGAGGAAAATAAAGTATTAGTTATATAATAAAAGAAGGTGTCTGAAATGGACAGCCTCCAAAAGTTAGACATAAAACTTTTAGAGGGCACTTCACTTTTCGGACACCTTCTTTTATTGAAACCGTTTCAAGACTTTTAGTATATCTTTGGGTTTTTCTATCTTAATCTTTTCTGTTTCAATGAACTCTTTGATAAGTTGTTGCTTATCTTTTGAATACAATTTCAGAAGTGAATGGATATTTCGAAAGCTTCTCAACTTGCCTTTAATCTGAGTGTAATAAACATTTTCCGTTACCATTTTATAGACCGAAAGGTCTAAATTCTGTTCACCGTTAACACGTTGGAAGCGTGTATTGACATCAATTGCTTGAACACTGCCATGAGTAACTGTTCCCATAGCTCCTTTCTTCCCGATATCTTTTGGCTTTACTTTCCAGTCTATAAAAAGAGTGGTATGCTGATCAGTCATCACTTCCATAAAATGTCCCTCAAACGGAATAAAGCGGTGTATATCAATGACTACTGTATCAATATCTTCCAAATTCTCTATAACCATGTCTGTCGATTCATTCAAAAAATGCATTTCCTTGTTTATACAGTCATAGTTAAATTTCCCTTTGGCAAACTGTTTGTTTTTCAATAAAACTTTTCCTGGAGTAAATTCCTTGAAGAAATAGCCGGCAGGTTGTTGGGCATTTATCAACGTTATGCTTCCCAATGCCAGAATTGCAATAAGAATTCCTTTTGTATTCATAGTGATGGAGATTTTAATTATTCATACTAGTCCTTTGAGCCAAATTGCCAAAAAACGATCGTATACTATATATCCTTGCTGCTCTTTTAAGACAAACTCCTTATTAATTAAAGACTTTAATGCTACATTTATGCTGCTGGCTCCTTTTAAATCATATTTCTTTATGAATGTGGCACTGTTAATCTCATTTACAATTTCCTCTTTGGCTATAGCTTTCAGCAACTGAATCTGATTGGAAGTTAAAAACTGGAAATAGGTTTGATAAGTATATTCTTCCTCCTGTATGATTTCCTGGATGAGTGTATGCAACAGCTCTATGGTCGGAGTCTGCTGTGGCAATGAATACAATCTGTTTAAAAGATATTGCATATACCACGTATGTCCTTTTACCGATTGATAAATTTCATGGAAGATATTTTCCTGCAAAGATTTTTTTCCTTTCATCAAACAGTTTCTTGGCAAACTCCCGGTAAGGAGTATAAGGAATAGGGGCCAGGAAAAGTTTCTGCGTAGATTGGTAAAAAGGTCTTTTGATGGAAAAGAAGATAGACTCCATCAAATGCTTTTTGCTGCCCGAAAAGATAAAATGCACATTCGGGGTGAACTGGATATACGATCTCAACAGGCCTTCCACTCCTTTCTCCGGATATTCCATTATTTGCTGGAATTCGTCAATGGCTATATAACATTCTACTCCCGATTGGTTTAGGTAGGTGAAAATCTCTTTCAAGGTTTCT
>ENA-OPYU01000736-OPYU01000736.1-human-gut-metagenome-genome-assembly--contig:-NODE-736-length-12394-cov-4.005625_pt1 | contig 12394 bp, 9 predicted proteins | sample MGYA00242637_ERZ504482 | MGnify/ENA primary metagenome ERZ504482 (study PRJEB26092, sample SAMD00036237) | human gut metagenome | host: Homo sapiens | study: EMG produced TPA metagenomics assembly of...
TTCTACTTTGCCACCAACAGCTTTAACTACACCTTCGTACAATGGACTCATTATCTTAATCTTAAATGTATAGTCAACATCATCTGAAGTACCATAAGCGTATTTACCTACGAACTTAGCATTTTTTAGCTGCATCATGCTCTCGCCGCCGTCGTAGCGGTCGGCGAAGTGGGTCTTGGAAACGCGGAACTCGCCGCCGTTGCGGGGCGTGCCCTCGTATTTGCCAAAGCACTGCTCCCGCAGGCGCGGCTCACACCGGGCGGGCAGGCCGGTGGCCTCGGCAATGGCCATGGCGGTGTCGGCGGCGCGGGACAGGGGAGAGTACAGGATCTCATCGATGTGCACCCCGCTGGCCTTGACGGCTTCGCCCAGCTTCCGGGCCTGCTGGCGGCCCGCTCGGTGAGGGGGCTGTCGGTCATGCCGCAGATCTTGTTTTCAACGTTCCAGACGGTCTCTCCGTGGCGGGTGAAATAAAGCGTATGCATGGGTGGCTCCTTACTGGTCGTATCCCGCCTCGATCTCGCGGATGCGGGTGTAGAAAAAGGTCGTTGGCAGGGGTGGGCATCCCGTACTTCTTGGCCCGCTGGCGCACCACACCGGCAAACTCCTCCACCTCGGTGGGGCGCTTTGCCAGCACATCCTGCCGCATGCTGGGCATGCCCTCGGGGTTAAAGGTGGGCATCATGGCGTCGATGAACCTCACATCGTTGTCCGGCGGCAGGGGCACGCCCTCAAGGTTCGCCAGCCGGATGACCTCCTGCATGGCCGCGCGCATCATGTCCTGTGCTTCGCCGGGCTGGCGCAGGCCGCCGTAGGGCTGGTCAAAGGCGGCTGCGGCCTGATTCAGGCCATCATTCACCATCAGCTTGTTCCACTGCTTGTAAAGGATATCCCCACAGGGCTCGTTGGCAATGCCGCACTCGTCCAGATAGTCAGCCACGGCCTGCACACGGTCGGTCATTTCGCCGCTGCGCTCACCGAACTGGATCTTGCCCGCCTGATTGAACACCAGCGTGCGCCCGGTGCGGGTGGCATCCATGCCGATGGCAACGCTCCACAGGGTGTGGCCGGGATAGGCTGCGTCAATGTGCTCCTCGCTGGTGATGCCGTTCAGCACGCTGAGGATCACGGTGTCCGGCCCTACGAACTTTGCAATGTCCTGAATGGCCTGTTCCAGCACCGTAGCCTTGACGGCCACCAGAAGCAGGTCTACCGGTTTGCCCTCGGCAGGGGTGACGTAACGAAAGCTGCACGCTTCGCCGTTGCAGACGACCGGTTCGGCAGAGTAGCGGGCGATGCGATCCTCATCGGCAATGACCTGCACGCCGGGCATTTTGCGGCCGAACAGGATGCCCAGTGCGCCCAGACCGATCAGGGCCGAGGTTTTGATCTTTTTCATAAGTTCCTCCTGCATTTTATGCCTTTTTTCAGTGTGCCGTCTGCGGTCAGGACGACCATGCTGCCCTCGTCGATGCCTAGGCGGGTGAGCTCTTTGTCCGGGTAGGGCAGGGTGCGCCGCTCCCCGGCGGGATCGGCCAGCGTGACATCGCACAGCACCGGCTGGCCGGCGGGCAGCTCCTCGCAGCCATACATCTGCTCTTCAATGCGCAGAACGCGGTAGGTAGTCTCCATAGCAGCTAAACTCCTTTTTATAAATACAGCATTTTTATTATAAAGCTCTGCGCGGGGCGCGTCAACCGCATTTGGCTTGACAGCCGGCCGCCCGGCTTGATAAAATAGGAATGATTTTTGGAACAGGGGGCAGTCACATGAATATTACGGAACTGCGTTATCTGGTGGCCATCCGCAAGTGGGGCTCCGTGAGCGCGGCGGCAAAGCAGCTGTATGCGGCCCAGCCCAATGTGAGCAAGGCGCTCAAGAATCTGGAAGAGGAATACGGCATCCGCATCTTTGAGCGCTCGTCCACCGGCATGATCCCCACCGAACAGGGACGGCATTTTATCCGGCAGGCAGAGCGGGTGCTGGACGAGGTGGACCGGCTGGATCTGGATGCCCGCAGCCGGCAGAGCAGCTGTGCGGAGCTGCGGGTGGTGCTGCCCCACGCCACCTACGCTTCCTACGCGACGGTGGATTTTTTTGCAGCAGATGGCAGACAGCCAGCAGCTGCGGGTGCATATCCGGGAATCCGGCTCCATGGAAGCGCTGGACCATGTACTGCGGCGGGGCTATCATCTGGCCCTGCTGCGCTACGCGGAGGAGGACGAGGATTATTACCACCGCTACTGCGACCGTCACGGCCTGCACCGGGAGCCGGTGATGGAGTTTGAATACCGGCTGCTGACCAACCGCGAAGGCCCGCTGGCAAAGTGCGAAGTGACCGACATCACCCAGCTGAACAGCTATATGGAAGTCCTGCACGGTGATTTCCAGCTGCCCGGCGGTGAGGACAGCGGCCTGCGCTGGCATACGAACCCGAACCGCCGCATCCATGTGTATGAGCGGTGCAGCCAGTTTTCCATCCTGCAGAACCTGCCCAATGCCTATATGTGGGCTTCGCCCATGCCAAAGCGGGCGCTGGAACAATACCATCTGGTGCTCAGAAAGTGCCCGGCCCAGCGCCAGCGCATGAAGGATGTTCTGGTCTATCCGGACAGGGGAACCCTGCGCCCGGAAGAGCAGACCTTTGTGCAGCTGCTGCACAAGCAGGCGGCGCTGACCGTGAAATGACCGCCGAAACCGGTTAAGAACTGGCAAAACATCGGAATGCAGAAAAAACCGGAAAGCAAAGGAATTTGGCCGACAGCCGCAGCGCTTTATGCGCTGCGGCTGTCTTTTTGCTGATAAAATCGATCGAAAAAAGAGACGAAACATCGGCTAAAAAAACTTTGCGGCTATATGGTCTTTGATATGCCCCCATACCAGAAGCATATTATCATTTTTATGAAAAATATGTTAACATAGACCCAGAAAGCTGGCCGGGATGAATGGAAAATATGGAAAATGCTTCCATAATTCCGGCACAAAGAAAAAGGAGGTTTCTGGTATGATCAGTTTCTTACTCTGTCTGGCGATCCTGATCGTGGGCTACTTTGTCTATGGTAAGATCGTGGACAACACCTTCGGCCCGGACGACCGCGAAACGCCTGCTGTGCGCATCAATGACGGTGTGGACTACGTTGTGATGCCCCAGTGGAAGCTGTTCCTCGTTCAGCTGCTGAACATCGCCGGCCTTGGCCCCATCTTTGGTGCCATGCAGGGCGCATTGTGGGGGCCTGTGGTGTTCCTGTGGATCACCTTCGGCACCATCTTTGCAGGCGGCGTGCACGACTACTTCTCCGGCATGATGAGCGAGCGCAACGACGGCGCTTCCATCGCCGAGATCACCGGCAAGTACTTAGGCCCTGTGATGCAGAACGTCATGCGCGTGTTCTCGGTGGTGCTGCTCATCATGGTGGGTACTGTGTTCGCGGTGGGTCCCGCAGGCCTGATCGTGGAGCTGTGCAGTCAGAGCGGCGCTTCCGGCGTGCTCACCTCGCTGCTGTTCTGGCTCATCATTATTCTGGTGTACTACTTTATTGCAACCTTTATCTCCATTGATGCCGTCATTGGCAAGATCTACCCCATCTTTGGCATCTGCCTGATCATCATGGCCATCGGTGTCATCTTCGGCATCTTCACCAATCCCGCCTACACCATCCCGGAGATCTGGGATCACTTTGGCAGCATGCATCCGTCGGGCACTCCCATCTGGAGTTTCATGTTCATCACGGTGGCCTGCGGTGCGATCTCCGGCTTCCACTCCACCCAGTCGCCTCTGATGGCACGCTGCATGAAGAGTGAGAAGCAGGGCCACTTCGTGTTCTACGGCGCAATGGTCTGCGAGGGCGTTATCGCTCTGATCTGGGCCGCTGCTGGCTGCAGCCTGTACGAGGTGACCGGCGGCCTGAACACCGGTCTGGCCGAAGCACTGGCCATGGGCCAGTCCAAGGCTATTTATGATGTCTGCTCCAAGACCATGGGCGGCGTTGGCATTGCTCTGGCAATGATCGGCGTTGTCATCTGCCCCATCACCTCCGGCGATACCGCGTTCCGTTCCGCTCGTCTGACTCTGGCCGACTGGTTCAAGATCGATCAGGACAGCTACGCAAACCGCCTGAAGCTCTGTGTTCCTGTGCTGGGCGTTGGTGCTTTCCTGGGCATCGGCAACGCACTGGGCTTCATCAACTACACCGTGATCTGGCGCTACTTCAGCTGGACCAACCAGACGCTGGCCATGATCGTTCTGTGGGCTGCATCCATGTACCTGTTCAAGGAGAAGAAGAACTACTGGATCACCGCTGTGCCCGCTACCTTCATGAGCGCGGTCTCTTCCACCTACTTCATTCTGGCTCCCGAATGCCTGGGCGGCCTGCTGAACGCCAAGACCGCAGAAGGCGCAACCATCTACAACACCGCCGTTGCATACCCCATCGGCATCATCTTTGCCATTGCAATGCTGGCAGTCTTCCTCCACGCAACGAAGAAGGCAGCCCAGAAGGCATGACACGATATATACAAAGATATATACAAATGATCTGCTGAATAAGGCACCCTCCGCTGAAATGGCTCGGCGGAGGGTGCCTTGTATTTTGCGGCGTTTCAGGCAAAGAAATCACGATTTGCGGAGAAAATTGAAAACGATTGAGCAACTTGCACAAAAGCAGGCCAGAAAGTTTGGCAGCAGCGGCTTTGACCGGTTCCGGGAAAGGTCTTTGCCGGGGAATTAAGAAAATTTGTCGTGAACGCGATAAAAATTCTTTGCGGGTATTCCGCGGAAGCATCTTGCCATATACTTTTGATATGGGAACCATACCAGAAAAATATTAACTGCTTTATGAAAAAGTGTTAACATGAAGCCAGAGATTGGTCAGAGCCGCAGCTGGGCACGCAAAATGCTGGCTGTGGTTTGAATCAAAAAGGAGGTTTCTGGTATGATTAGTTTCTTACTCTGTCTGGCGCTCTTGATCATCGGCTACTTTGTCTATGGCAAGATCGTTGACAACACGTTCGGCCCGGACGACCGCGAAACTCCTGCTGTGCGCATCAACGACGGCGTTGACTACGTTGTGATGCCCCAGTGGAAGCTGTTCCTCGTCCAGCTGCTGAACATTGCAGGTCTGGGCCCCATCTTTGGTGCACTGCAGGGTGCTCTGTGGGGTCCCGTGGTGTTCCTGTGGATCACCTTCGGCACCATCTTTGCAGGTGGTGTGCATGACTACTTCTCCGGTATGATGAGCGAGCGCAACGATGGCGCATCCATCGCTGAGGTCACCGGCAGATACCTCGGACCTGTCATGCAGAACATCATGCGTGTGTTCTCTGTTGTGCTGCTGATCATGGTTGGTACCGTGTTCGCAGTGGGCCCCGCAGGCCTGATCGTTACCCTGTGCAAGAACAGCGGCATGTCCGGTCTGCTGACCACCACCCTGTTCTGGCTGATCATCATTCTGGTGTACTACTTCATCGCAACCTTTATTTCCATTGATGCCATCATCGGTAAGATCTACCCCGTGTTCGGCATCTGCCTGATCATCATGGCTGTGGGCGTTATCTTCGGCATCTTTACCAACCCCGCCTACACCATCCCCGAGATCTGGGCAAACTTCGGCAACATGCATCCGTCGGGCACTCCCATTTGGAGCTTCATGTTCATCACCGTTGCCTGCGGCGCTATCTCCGGCTTCCACTCCACCCAGTCGCCTCTGATGGCTCGCTGCATGAAGAGTGAGAAGCAGGGCCACTTCGTGTTCTACGGCGCAATGGTCTGCGAGGGCGTCATCGCTCTGATCTGGGCCGCTGCCGGCTGCGCACTGTACACCATCACCGACGGCAAGATGGCTGGTCTGGCCGAGGCTCTGGCTGCTGGTCAGTCTGCTGCCATCTACGACGTGTGTGCAAAGACCATGGGCGGCGTTGGCATTGCTCTGGCAATGATCGGCGTTGTCATCTGCCCCGTCACCTCCGGCGATACCGCGTTCCGTTCCGCTCGTCTGACCCTGGCCGACTGGCTCAAGATCGATCAGGACAGCTACGCAAACCGCCTGAAGCTCTGCATTCCGGTTCTGGGCGTTGGCGCTTTCCTTGGCATCGGCAACGCACTGGGCTTCATCAACTACACCGTGATCTGGCGCTACTTCAGCTGGACCAACCAGACGCTGGCCATGATCGTTCTGTGGGCTGCATCCATGTACCTGTTCAAGGAGAAGAAGAACTACTGGATCACCGCTGTGCCCGCTACCTTCATGAGCGCTGTGTCCTGCACCTACTTCGTGCTGGCACCTGAGTGCCTGGGCAAGATGATCAATACTTACGCAGACGGCAAGCTGGTCGCTTACAACACTGCCGTTGCATACCCCATCGGCATCATCTTTGCAATCGCAATGCTGGCACTCTTCATCCATGCCACCAAGAAGCACACCGCTTCTCAGAAGGCATAAGGATGTCTGCCGCACCGCATAAGCCTTAAACTCTGACACCCCCGCCGCTGCACCCCGCAGTGACGGGGTGTTTTGACATAACAGACAAACCTTTTGTGCAAATCTTAGCAGCAGAAGGGGTTGCATTTTGAGGGCTGCAGTGCGAAAATAGAACCGTGATTTTATTTGGAATGGCTGCAGCATCTGCGGCTGGACCGGAAACTAACAGTAAAGAAGGGAACTTCCATGATCTTCAAACCTGCACAGCTGGGTATGGCAAAGCTTGATCAACAGGAGCTGGTGGAGGACAGAAAGTCCTGCAAAAAGATCGGCCCCTGCGGCGTTGGCAAAAAGGCGCTGTACCTCAACAGCTTTTACATCGACCGCCGCTATTATCTGCCCTACGGCAGCATCAGCCGCGTGTTCAAGCGGGTGGCTATGAGCTCCGGCGGCTTTACCGGCAAGGGCATGTTTGCCTCCATGGCCTACCTTGTGGTGGAGTACGATGGCGGCAAGCAGAAGCAGTGCAACTTCAAGGACGAGCGGGATGTGGACAAGCTGCTGGAGGTGCTGGCCAAAGAGCAGCCGCAGATCCATCTGCTCAGCGCAGCCGGTGAGCAGATGCTGCAGAAGAAGGAAGCCGAAAAGGCCTCCCGCAAGCTGCCGGAAAGCGAACTGACCGACGAAGCCCGCCACAGCATCACGGTGCTGCGCAGGGCAAAGGAATATCTGGAAGCAAAGCCGGAAATCGCCGATGAGCTGAGTGCAGCCGAGCGCCGCAAGCGTGCCCAGCTGCAGAGCAAGCCGGTGTACCGCTATGTGGCGCTGGCCATCTTTGTTATGGGCATCGTCTCCGCGGCCTACGGCCTGTATGCCGTTACCACCCACACCGGTGGCTATGGCATCTACTTTGCACTGTTTGGCTTTGCAGCCATCTTCCTGTTCTCCAGCTACAACATGCTGCCCACTGCCCACAACAACCACAGCGCCATCATGAAGCGGGCCGAGAAGGCCGAAGCTGCTATGGCAGAATACGTGAAGCACTACCCGAACGGTGCCTTCCCGGTGCCCAGCCATTACGCACATCCCATCGTGCTCAAGCAGATGAGCGATGCCATTGAAGAGGGCCGCGCCGTCACGGTGCCGGAGGCTTTGACTGCCGTGGAAAACCGCCTGAAGTCCCTGAACGCAGATGTGCAGGTGGAACAGGAGGAATACGACGAGGTGGTGGTCATCAAAGCGATGTTCCTGAACCACGATTATCAGTAAAAAGGTAAGCAAAGGAGGGCTTTTCCTTCGGGGAAGGCCCTTTTGCTTTGCCTAACTTCTTGCACAGCAGAATCGTTCGTTTTATAATGAAAAAGGAGAGTCTTTACACCCACGAGTGGAGGAAACAGCTATGGATATGGTCACCCTTGGCAGCACCGGCATCACGGTGAACAAAAATTGGCCTTCGGCGCACTGCCCATCCAGCGCATCTCGCAGGAAGATGCCGTCTATCTGGCCCGCAAGGCTTACAAGGCAGGCATCCACTTTTTTGATACCGCCCGCGCCTACACCGACAGCGAGGTGAAGCTGGGCGAAGCCTTTGACGGCATCCGCACGGAAGTGTATATCGCCACCAAAACGGCAGCGCAGAACGCAGAGGACTTTTGGAAGGATCTGCACACCTCACTCACCAATCTGCGCACCGATTACATTGACCTGTACCAGTTCCACAATCCCGCATTCTGCCCGAAGCCCGGCGACGGCTCCGGCCTCTACGAGGCTATGCAGGAGGCCAAAGCCAAAGGCATGATCCAGCATATCGGCATCACCAACCACCGCCTGAAGGTGGCCCACGAGGCCATTGACAGCGGTTTGTACGAGACACTGCAGTTCCCGTTCAGCTATATCTCCGGTGAGCAGGAGCTGGAATTGGTGAACAAGTGCAAGGCGGCAAATATGGGCTTTATCGCCATGAAGGGCCTGTCCGGTGGACTGATCACCAACAGCGCCGCAGCCTATGCCTTTGAGGCGCAGTTCGATGGAGTTCTGCCCATCTGGGGCGTGCAGCGTGAAAGGGAACTGGACGAGTTCCTCTCCTATATCGACAACCCGCCGCGCATGACCGACGACATCCGTGCCGTCATTGAGGGGGGATCGTGCCGAGCTGTGCGGCGAGTTCTGCCGCGGCTGCGGCTATTGTATGCCCTGCCCGGCAGGCATCGAGATCAACAACTGCGCCCGCATGAGCCTGCTGCTGCGGCGTTCGCCCTCGGCAGAGCATCTCAGCCCCGCAGGTCAGGCCAAGATGAAAAAGATCGAGGGCTGCCTGCACTGCAACCGGTGCAAGGCCAAGTGCCCATATGGTCTGGATACCCCCGCCCTGCTGGCCCGCAACTATGAGGATTACAAGCGCGTTCTGGCCGGTGAAGTAAAAGTTCAGTAACACAAAAGCTCCTGCCCATTCAGACAGGAGCTTTTGTGCTTTATGCGGCAGCTTTTGGCTGCTCAAAAATCCTCATCGATTCCTTATAGCAGTGTGCGAAGTACACGATCTCGGCAAGGGCGGTCAGCGCCCAGCTGCAGGGGTACAGTGCGTACAGCGAGGGAATGGTGTGAAAGTGCGCGAAGATGGTGTATACCCAGATCACCCGGAATACGCAGGAACCCATTACCACAATAATGGTGGGCACCACCGTCTTGCCAAGTCCGCGGGAAGCGGCGATGGTGCAATCCATAAAGGCGGAGATGCAGTAGGCAAAGCCCATCACGCCCACGCGCTTCATGCCGGCATCAATGACGGCGCTCTCGGTGGTGAACAGGGCAAGGAAGGTGCGGCCAAAGAGGAACAGGCTTCCGCCCAGGATCAGGCCCACACCAAAGGAGTAGGCCAGACTGATGAAATAACTCTTCTTTACGCGGTCTGGCTTGCCAGCGCCGTAGTTCTGGCTCATAAAGCTTGCACAGGCCATATAGAATGCGGCCATGCAGTCGTAGATCATGGCATCGGCATTGGCGGCGGCGCTGTTGCCCTTGACCATGAGAGAGTCGAAGGAGTTGACCCCTGCCTGAATGAACAGGTTTGCAATGGCGAAAATGGCATTCTGGAAACCGGACGGAAGACCAAGGCCCAGAATGCTCTTTGTTGTGGCGGGGTCCAGATGCAGCTTTTTGGTGTCCAGCACGTAACAGTCCTGCACTTTGGTCAAAGCGTGCAGGATCAGCCCGGCAGAGGCGCACTGCGAAATGGCACTGGCCAGCGCCACGCCCATGACGCTTAACTGGCACACGATGACAAAGAACAGGTTCAGTGCAATGTTCAGTGCGCCCGCAATGGACAGGTACATCAGCGGCTTTTTGGTGTCGCCGATGGCGCTGAACACAGCGTTGCCGAAGTTGTACAAGGCCAGAGCGGGCATACCAAGGAAGTACACCCGCAGGTACAGGATGGCACCGGGCAGCAGGTCGTCCTTGGTGTTCAGCAGCCGCAGCATGAAGGGGGAACCCAGCAGGCCGACGAACAGCAACACCACACCCGCGATCAGGCTGACGATGGCGGCGGAGTGGACAGTCTTTTCCACATCGTGCTCGTGCCGTGCACCGTAGAAGCGGGCCACCAGCACGTTGATGCCGCCGCTCAGGCCGATCAGGAAGCCGGTGAACAGGCTGACGAGGATGCTGGTGGAACCCACCGCGCCCAGCGCTGTAGAGCCTGCAAACCGGCCTACCACGGCCACGTCCGACATGTTGAACAGCACCTGCAGCAGGTTGGAAAGCGCCAGCGGCAGACTGACCAGAAAGATCTGTTTGGCCAGAGGGCCTTCGGTCAGTGTTTTGGTATTTGATTTCATGTTCTCTTTTTATCCTTTAACCTAAACCGTGCCCGCGCACACCGGGGCACACCTCTATTATATGGGCCGCTGCGGCTTTTGCAAGATAGCATCGACATTTCATATTTGATTTTTTTGTGTGGCTGTGCTATACTACTTTACACCGATGAAATAAATATGTGCGATCGTAGCTCAGCTGGATAGAGCGTTCGGCTCCGACCCGGAAGGCCAGAGGTTCGAATCCTCCCGGTCGCACCAAGAATCCCCGACACACTTTCGTGTGCCGGGGATTCTTTTTGTGCGACCGGGAGGATTCGAACAGCAACGACGACGACCGCAGCCAGCGGCTGAAACAGGGAGGAGTTGTTGGGGCCGCGTTCTGATTTTTCAAAGCCCTGCCAAGGGGCTGCAGAAAAATCAGCAAACGCAACCCGTCAGGCCCTGCACAGCAGGGCAAGCAATCAGCCCAGCGGGCTGTTGCTTAGCCTGCGGTTGCCAACCTGTAGGAATGTCTAACAAGAGGACTACTGTTCATCCGTGGAAAAATCGAACTGTCCTGAAACCCGTAAAACACATTCGTGTTCTGGTTTTTCTTTTTTCAGTGCGCCGGGAGGATTCGAGTTATCCTTTTTTGTTTTTCATCCAGATGCGGTACAGCCCGTCTGTGATGAGGGTCTCCCGGTATAGAATGGGGGTGCAGCATGCTTCCCGGATGGGAATGGGCAGATTGCCGGTGGCGTAGAATGCTGTCTGCGGGCCAAGTTCTGCGCAGAAACGTTCCGCCAGACCGTCCAGCAGGCTGGCGGTGCCCAGTACAAAGCCGTTCTGCAGGCAGGAAGAGGTGCTCTTGCCCAGAATGGATGCAGGAGCCTTTGCGGCAAGGTCGATCTGCGGCAGCTGAGCGGTGTTCTTTACCAGTGCGCTCAGCGAGAGCTGCGGTCCGGGCAGGATCACGCCGCCCACAAGTTCCTGCTTGGCATTGACTGCCATCATGGAGATAGCGGTGTCGGCAGAGATCACCACCAGCGGCCCGGAACACTCTGCCAGTGCAGCAACAGCACCGCATAAAAGCTCGGCGCCCAGCTGGGCGGGGTTGTCCAGCCGAAGCTTGATGCCGCTTTTCAGGCCGGGGCCGACCGTCAGGATGCGTGCATTGCAGAGGATACGCAAAGCGGAAAGAACCCGGCCGCTCAGCACGGGCACTACACTGCCCAGAATACCGCCTTCAATTTGTGCCGGCGAAGCACCGTGCAGAGAGAGCAGATTCACCAGACGGATGGCGTATTCGTCCACCGTTGCGGCGGTATCAGAGTGCAGCCGTCCACAAAAACGCAGAGTATCCTGCTCGTAGCCGCCCACGGTGATGTGGGTGTTGCCAATGTTGACGGTGAGTATCATAAACAAAGCCCTCCTCTGCAGCACAATATAATGTATATATAATATAATAGCGCGCCCGCCGCGGATACTGACACAGGACATGGCGCTTCTCCCTTATAGAATAAGTACAGCTACCTTACACAGGATGCTGGGGGATGACTCCATAATACGTTCTGTCTGCAGCCTTGTCAAGAAAAAGGCACGCCCTGAAACGGGTGAAAAACAGGGAGATTCTTTATTCTGCAAAGAAATTGGAAAAAATCTGTCAAAAAGTGTTGACAAGGAGGCGGGGGTGTGGTATTATACTTGAGCGCCAAGCGCTGAGGCAAAAGAATGACTTCCGGAGCCTCAGCAGGAAGCCTTTGAAAAGAACCAATAGACGCTGAAAAGTTCCAGTTTGTTCTGAGAAACTTTTTGGATGTCCAAGTTCAAAAGTTCAAAGCTTCTAAAAATAAGGCTTGACAAAAACCACTTCGGTGGTAAAATAAACAGGTCGTCAGCCGCAAGGCTGAGGCGCACAGGACCTTGAAAATTGAACAATATCGAAAAACTTGTAAGGAACCTTTTAAGTGTTTGGAAAAACACTAAAAACAATTCCAAAAGTAATTCACACAGGACGCAAGCGATTGCGTGCTGAGCGAACAAGATTTAACACTTTTAAGTGATAAATATCATTTATAAAGAGTTTGATCCTGGCTCAGGACGAACGCTGGCGGCGCGCCTAACACATGCAAGTCGAACGAGCGAGAGAGAGCTTGCTTTCTCGAGCGAGTGGCGAACGGGTGA
>ENA-OPYU01000737-OPYU01000737.1-human-gut-metagenome-genome-assembly--contig:-NODE-737-length-12393-cov-2.898255_pt1 | contig 12393 bp, 19 predicted proteins | sample MGYA00242637_ERZ504482 | MGnify/ENA primary metagenome ERZ504482 (study PRJEB26092, sample SAMD00036237) | human gut metagenome | host: Homo sapiens | study: EMG produced TPA metagenomics assembly of...
AAAAGGCTTTTACAGTAATTAAATCTGCCAGCAAAACCTGATTTATCTGTGATGCCAGCAAAAATACTGACCGGGATTGGAATTGCCACAGGAATGAAAAAAATAAAAAATCATTTGTTTCAGAATCAATCCTTGCATCTTGCCTTCATCTGCACCTAAATAAGACAAAATTTCATACCTGTGTTTATACGAAACTCCATCACTTAATTGCTGTACCGCCAAAATGGCTGCTGCACAACAGGCAAAAATCAGTCCCACATTAAAACAAAGAAAATGCAAAGGTCACAAATACGGAATTTTGTGATGCCCTGGTATCTGATGCCACCATAAACTCATCTACCGCATTTTTTCCTGTAATCGTCCACTTACATCATAAGCTCCGTTTTCAGATAACCACTGGACAATTCCATACCCTCATTGGCCGGTATTTCTTTCTTAGTCTTCCAAAAACATAGCAAGTGTGATAAACAGGAAACGTTTCTGCAGCCTCATCTGGAAGCACCACCAAAAATCCGGTTTCCATGTAATCCGCTTCCGGTACTAAAAGGCCTGGAAGAAAGTTCTTTTAATTGATAAGTTTCTCCCTGAATTTCAAGAGCAGGAACTTCTTCTCTTCTGCTTCTCTCCTGTATCTTTTCAGAGGTAAGCAACAAATATTCCTGTTTTCCAAGAGAGAGTTCTTCATACCCAAGGGCTTTCCACAAAAGCTGAAAATCTCCATAAGCCATTACAGGAGTAAATTCCAGATAGCCGTCAAGCCCCGTATAGGTGTATAACGTATCGTCCGGGTTCTGATAAATAGGATAGGAATGACCGAAGGTAATCCCATATTGCTTCTGCAATCTTTGCTCCAGCTTTTCTTCTAACTGCTGCTCTTCTATTTTTTTCCTTGTTTTCCAGACATGGCAACATCAAAGCTGATAATATTGTCTGCCTGAGCCTGGAAAAACTTTTCAAACAAGACTCCCATCTGCATGGCTGTCAGGGTAATCGTAAGAAGAAGAGCCAAAATTCCAAGGGTTTTTCCTATGGTATTTAACTTTGCTGTCAGCCCACGCAAAAGAAAGAGGCGGTCTTTCCCATATTTAAAATCACCTTTGGAAAGCACTGTTCTTGTAGAAAATATGTCATATGGGTATAAATCTTATAAATGCACAACAAAATGACTGCCATGGAGCCTAAGAAATACCATCCGCTATACTCTCCGCTGTAGGGAACCTCTCCTTCCAGGTACACAGAATATACAAATACAAAGCAGCCACAAATCCCCAGAAATAAGTAAAAGAAAACGCCAGCAAAGAGCCTTTCCTCTCCTGACGTACCTCTTCTTCGCCTTCCCGGTCCAGGTACAGCAGTTCGTGAATCTCTGCCTTTTTCAAATATCTTCTCAAACGTAAAATAGCGCTTCCATACATACAAACCGTATAGAGCAAGGTAAGACCAAAGGCCTCCCCAGGAAAAAGCCAGCTTCAGATGATAAGACGCACCAAAAAAGTAAATAACCATCATAGCTAAAACCTGATATAAAAGGCTTCCTATGACAAGGGAGAGTAAAAAACCCACGCCTCCAATCAAAAGGCCTGCTCTCCCGCAAACAAAGAGGCAATGGTTTTATTGGGAACACCCAGTAGCATATAGGTACCAAATTCCCGGCTGCGCTTCTTCATCATAAACTTTGCCATGTAATGAATCAGCCATCCCAGAACCCACACAATGACAAAAGAAAGAAAAATAATCACGCCGGTTAGAACATTCATTCCATTGCTTAGTCTCTGAATATCCTCCGAAAACACCAGAAGATTAAAGGAATAAATCAGGGAAATGGAAAACACAATAGTAAGTAAATAAATGGCATAATCCTTTGCCCAGTATCTGGCATTTTTTAAAATTATCTTATTTTGCATTGGAGACGTCACCTCCCATTAAGGTTACCACATCCAGGATTTCCTGAAAAAATGCCTTTCTGCTCTTTTCTCCTCTTCGGATTTCATTAAAAATCCTTCCATCTTTTAAAAATAAAATCCTGGAGCAATAGCTTGCAGAAAACACGTCATGGGTAACCATAAGTATGGTAGCTCCAAGTTCTTCATTTAAGTTGGTAAAACTTTCCAAAAGCATCTGGGCTGCATGAGAGTCCAAGGCCCCTGTTGGTTCATCTGCCAGCAAAATCTTAGGGTGATTAATAATGGCTCTGGCACAGGCACAGCGTTGTTTTTGACCTCCGGAAACCTGCGCCGGCATCTTTTCCAGTTCTCCTTCAATCCCAAGCTGTCTGGCTGCCTGTTTCACCAGTTTTCTCACCTGTTCTTTTGGTGTTCCCCGTAAAGTCAGAGCAAGGCCGATATTCTCTTCCAGGGTAAAATGATCCAGAAGATTAAAATCCTGAAACACAAACCCCAGATTCTCTTTTCTGAAGTCTGCCAGTTCCTGATTCTTCAATGCAGTAATATCCCTTCCTTCCAGATAAATATGTCCGGCAGTTGCCCTGCAAATGGTTGCAAGACAATTTAAAAGTGTTGTTTTTCCAGATCCACTGGAACCCATAATCCCTAAAAACTCACCTTTTCCACCTGAAAAGAAACGTGGTTCAAAGCTTTTGTGATATTGTGTTTGTTTCCATAATATTTATCCAGCTTTTCAATCTGAAGCAAGATACTCATAAGCAATTCATCCTTTCTGTTTCTTGATTTGTTATCCCGATTGTATCATGCTTCCAGGAAAGAAAATACTTACAGAGTTGTTAGAGTGACTCCGGGCGGTGGAGCTTTCCTACAGGAAATCCTATGAATACAGTAGTTCCCTGCCAATCCTTGGACTCCAGCTTCACTTCTAAGCCAAGGCGGTCACAAAGCCTTTTTGCCAGGTAAAGTCCCATGCCAGTGGCAGCCTTTCGTTCCCTGTGTTCCCCGGTAAAACCCTTCTCAAAGACTCTTGGAAGGTCTGCCTTTGAAATGCCTGGGCCATTGTCCCGGATACGAAGCCACAGGCTGTTTTCCTGCTGCATAGCGTCCATGGAAATGTAGCCAGCAGAAACAGGGGCATATTTCACAGCATTGGACAGCAACTGCTTTACAATATAGGCCAGCCACTTGGGATCTGTATAAACCCTTACCTCTATATCATGGATATCCAAATGTAACTGTTTTTGCAAAATCAGTGTGCGAAATTCAGAGAGAACCTGAGCAATGACTTCCTCCAGACAACATTCCTGGATAAAATAATCTTTTTCCGTATAGCCGCTTCTGGCATAATAAAGAGTTTGCTCCACCAGATCATCAAGCTTTTGGATTTCTTTTTGTAATTCTTCTGTCTTCTTTTGTAGGATGATTGTTACAAAAAATGCTTCATGGCTGTCACCGGATTCTTAATCTCATGAACCCAGCCTTCCATATATTCCTTATACTCTCTGCTGCCGGCAGAAATTTCCTCAATTTTCTCCAGCATAGCCTTATTAGATTCTCTGGAACAGGAAAAATATAATTGTTCCAACAAAGTATTGGGTTTGGGAAGTACCTCTGTAAACAAATATTTTTCTTCCAGCAAATCAAAGGCCGATTCCACCTCTGCATAACGCTGTTTTAAGGCCAGATATTTCCGTCCATGAGACAGCAGTGTTACGAAAAACCAGACACCCTCCACACACAGTACCACAGGAATCTCCGTACCGGTCACCCATAAAAAACCGCCAAGAGCCAGCATTCCAAACACCCAAAGCAACAGAGTCTCTGCCTGTTCATAAAGGTAATCTCTAAGCCTCATTTTGGTTTCCTCCAATTTGATAGCCTGTTCTTGGAATGGTTTTCACAAAATTCTCCAGTACGGTTCCCTCCAGGCGCTTCCGAATCCTGGACAAATTGACGTTTAGAATATTCTCATCCACAAAAAGCTTATTCTCCCACAAATATTCAATCATTTCATCCCTTCCAACGATTCTGGGATAGTTTCGGAACAAATAATACAAAATCTGCAATTCTTTTTTAGACAATTCAAAACACTGGTCCTCATAACATAATTGTCCAAAAACCAAATCCAGAACCACACCTTCCACGCAAAGCTGATCCTGTTCGCTTCTTGCCCTTTTCAGCAAATTCTGTATTCGTATCAGCAGCACACAGAAATCAAAGGGTTTTCGGATATAATCATCTCCTCCTGCCTGAAGTCCCTGCACTTCCATTTGGGTTGTATTTTCCCCTGTGACAAACATAATAGGAACCTGGGTATCTTTACGCAGTCTCTTGCAAAGCTGGATACCATCCTGGCTGCCAAGTCCAATATCCAGCAAAATCAAATCCGGCTGCTGCTCATTCTCCCACTGTTCAAAGCAATCCGGCTGTTTGGGCGCTATTACTTCATATTCCTGATTTTCCAGAAATTCTTTTATCTGATTTCGGGTAAATGCTTCATCTTCCAAAACTAAAATTCTCTGTTTCTTGTTCATTTTATATATCCCTCATACAGGCCATCCGAACTGCAGCTGCCATCCCTCCGTCTCCATAGGTCGGATGCTTTAAAAACTCCCTGGATGTTTCACTTAACTCCTGATTTATTTCCATGGAATGTACTATTTCGTTCTCCCACCCATAGAGCCTGGAATTTGAAATTTCCTCAATTCCAAGCAGGGCATCTTCAAGATGTTTTTCATAGCTCTTTCTGTGTTTCTGAATGAGATACCTCATCAAATCAAGACGTTTCTTCATACTTCGGACATTTGCTGACGCAGGCGCTGTGCGATACTGAATAAGCGGCGCTTCCACAATCCCAATTTCTGCCTCTGGTGCCGTTTCCAAAAGACTTAAAAAGAATTCCCAGTCCTCAAATCCAGAACGCATGGTTTCATCATAACCACCGCATTGTTCAAAGGCTTCCCTTCTAAAAATATGAGTGGCAGGACAGCAATTACGCGCCAAAAAAGGCTGGATTTTCCCTCCAGTGGGGCATACCACAGCATCCAAAACACCAAATGTATGAAGCCAGGAAGACGCTGCAATCATGGACGGATGAGAAAACAGTAAATCACTTACCTGCTCAATATAACTTGGCTTTAGCCTGTCATCCCCATCCAACACAAGCACCATGGGCTCCTGAACTTTTCTAATACCAGTATTTCTGGCGCAGGATACCCCACCGTTTTCCTGATAAATCACTTGTACAGGAACCGGAAGACCTTCCTGTTTTTCCAGATTTTTCAAAACAGCAAGAGATGCCTCATCAGTAGAACCATCATCCACAACCAAGATTCTTTCGGGCAAAAACGTCTGTCTGCACAAGGACTGCACAGCTTCCAGAATCATGGTTCCCTGATTAAAGCTGGTTATTACAGCCTCCACCCGGGCTTCAAAGAATGTTTTATCCGTTTTCATATTATCCCTCCATTTCTATCTTCAACACTGCGTCCATGCAAAGTTCCAATGCATATTCCACAGAATCTCTTCCCCAGTTCCGCTCATCATATGCTCCTATATTTGCCAGACTATCTGCTGTATACAATAATTCTCCCCAAACCGCACCCTCATTTCGGCACAGGCAGCAAGAGCCGCGCACTCCATTTCCACCACAGAGCAGCCTTCTGCTTTTCGGTATGTGACCTTTTCTTTTGTCTCCCGATAGAATCCATCTGTGGACCAGGTCATAACTTCTATGTATTTCAAATGATGCTCACATAATGTTTTCTCTATGGCTTTTCGTGCCTGTGGATGGACGTCAGCATAACGGGATGGCGCCATATAGTGATAAGACGTGCCTTCATCTCTCAAAGCACGATAGGGAACCAGAAATTCATTCTCCTTAAAATTTTCCAATGCCCCGCAGGAACCTCCGCTAATAATTTCCCTGACGCCATACGAAATCAGCCAGTCCAAAATCTGAGCCGCCGCCGGCGCACCCATTGGCGCCTGAACAAGACAAAGTTCCTGGCCTTTATAGGAGATTTTGTAAATTGGATATGTTTTAGTGATAGATTCAAACCATCCCACAATTTCTCCCCCATGGTTTCTGGCATATTTGTCAACCGCATCCCCAAGAAAGGCAAATACTGCCTTTCGGGGCAATTCCAAATCGAAGTTTTCATGATTTGGCATAATCACCGCCTGTTTCGCTGAATCATATTCCAAAATGGGAATCTCATTTTTTATAATACTCATTTTTTCCTCACTTCCCGTATCTTTATGATAAAAATGTCGGATGAATACTGTATTTTATTCTCACCCGACATTCTATCTCATCCATTCTATTTGATTTGTTTCACATTATTGAAACGTATTTTCATCCAGCATAATGGTAAAAGGTCCTTCATTCGTAAGGGACACCTTCATCATTGCTCCAAACGTCCCTGTCTGCACTACCGGAACACTTTCTTTCACTTTTTCTACCATATATTCATATAAAGCTTCCGCCTTATCTGGTTCTCCTGCATCAAAAAAACTTGGACGGTTTGCCCTTTTTACAGTTGGCATACAGGGTAAACTGAGATACCAGAAGCACTTCTCCGTTAACATCTGCCAGAGAAAGATTGATTTTTCCATTCTCATCTGCGAAAATCCGCAGATTTACCATTTTCTTAATATACTGGTCAACCGTTTCTCTTGTATCTTCCTTCCCGATTCCTACCAGAACCAGGAAGCCTTTTTTGATTTTTCCTACGCAGTTTCCTTCCACTTCTACGGAAGCGCTGCTTACTTTTTGAATCACTAATTTCATTTGTCTTCTTCCTCTTTTTTATTTTCTGTATCCATACCACTTTCATCCACTGTAAAATCCACAGGGAGTCTGGTTTCCGGATTCATATATTCCATATGGGTATACACTTTTTCCTCCATGGGCATGGCTTTTTTCTTAGATTATAAGACCGGAAGGTTTTCAGTCCCGCAAGAATCACCGCCACAATGGGCACACCAATAATCATGCCAAAAAATTCCCATAAGACCTCCGAATAACAGAATGGCCACAATAACCATAAAGCTGGAAAGTCCTGTGGAGTTCCTAAAATTTTCGGTCCCAGAATATTTCCGTCGAACTGCTGCAGCGCCAGAATAAAAATCAGGAAATACAAACACTGCATAGGGTTCACCATAAGAATAATAAATGCTGAAGGAATTGCTCCCAGATAAGGACCAAAAAACGGAATCACATTGGTCACCCCTACCACAACACTGACCAGCAATGCGTAAGGAGTTCCAATAACAGAAGTTCCGATATAACATAAAATACCAATAATCACAGAATCAATGATTTTCCCAATAATAAACCCTATAAAGGTCTTATGAATAAAACGTACCCCTTTTACTACGTTATTGGCATGCTCTGTGCTGAAAAAAGCATAAATAAACATTTTAGACTGTGTGACAAGCTCTTCTTTCCCTGCCATAAGATAGACGGAGATAATCAGGCCAATTAACAGATTTTTCAGAAATACCAAAGTGCCAAACACTCCGGTACTTAAATGCTGAAGAATTGCTTTTAACTGGGGCAGAATCTGATCATTCAGAAAATTCTCAATTCTGGGGGAGTATTGTTCCATATAGGAAAACACTGCGGTTTTCCACTCCGGATTATCCTTTAGAAGAGATTCCAGCCAGTGACGGATATTCTGAACATATCTGGGTGAATCATTAATAATACTGATGATGCTCTCAATAATACTGGGCATAATCATAGCCAACAGGGAATAAATGATAAAAAATGCAAAAATCAGGGCAAATCCAATCCCTGCATAACGAATAACTTTCCTCTGTGTCTTACTTGGCGTAATATGCTTTTTCTTTATGAGAAATTTGTAAAAATGCCGTTCCTGGAAATTAACAATGGGAATCAGCAGATATGCAATAATCGCACCGCAGATAACGGGCATTAAAATGGATATCAGCTTCTTCAGCCCACCAAATACCACCTCCATGCGAAACAGCAGAAAGTAAAATAGCATACTGGCACTGACCACTGCAAACGCAGTAAGCCCCCAATATAAATACTTACTTTTTCCAATGAATTTTCATGTGACATGACGCTCCTATTCGTTTTCCAAATGACTTTTGCATTCATTGTAACATGAATCTCGTGTTTTGTTGTAAGAATTCAAGAAATTTCTTTCATTTTTTTTCGTTCTATGCTATGATGCAAAAGGTTCCTAAATTCACAGATTGAAAGGATGAAAAAATGAAATTACAGAAATTGTTAAGCCTTACCAGAAAGGCGGTAGATGAATTTCAGTTAATAGATTCCGGAGACAAAATTGCAGTAGGTGTTTCTGGAGGAAAAGACAGTCTTACTATGCTTTATGCCCTCCATGGTCTTATGCGGTTTTACCCAAACCCTTTTACTTTGGAAGCAATTACCGTAGACCTGGGACATCCGGGATTCCAGGCAGACAAAATACAGGCTTTATGCGAAAGCCTTGGAATTCCCTTTACTCTGGTGAAAACGGATATTGGTCCCATTATCTTTGAAGAACGAAAAGAAAGCAATCCTGCTCCTTATGTGCAAAATGAGAAAAGGCGCTTTAAACACTGCTGCCAAAGAGCTTGGGTGCAACAAAATTGCTTATGCTCATCACAAAGATGATGTTGTGGAAACCATGCTGCTTTCGCTGATTTATGAAGGCCGCTTCCATACCTTTTCTCCCAGGACTTACCTGGACCGTATGGATTTAACCGTAATACGTCCTCTTATTTTCGTAGATGAAGCAGATGTCATTGGTTTTAAGAATAAATATCAACTGGAGATTGAAAAGAGCCCATGTCCCATTGACGGTTACACCAAACGTCAGTATGCCAAGGAACTTCTTCGTGATATTTCCAGAGAAAATCCTGGAACCAAAGAGCGGATGTTTACTGCCATCTGCAATGGAAATATCCAGGGCTGGCATCCCATTCAGGGAAAACATTCCTAATCAACAAAAAATATGGATGCAATTTCAGCGAATCTGCAAGTACCCCTTTGAGACTATAGGCTCAAAAGGTGCACAGGCCAAGCTGGAATTGCATCCATATTTATTTCTTACCAGGCTTTCACTTTTTTTCTTCAGTTCAATAGCTGCCTTTATCATTTCTACACAGCCCTCCACACCCAGGATTCCACTGTCCAGACAGAGGTTGTAGCTGGCGCTGTCTCCCCACTTTTTGCTGGTATAATAGTTATAGTAGCTGGAGCGTTTTTTATCGCTTTTGATAATCTGTTCCTTTGCCGCTGATTCTGTAAGATTGTAAACTTTTGCCAGTCTGTGAATCCGTTTATCCAAATCTGCATGGATAAAGACACTGATTGCTCCCGGATACTCTGCCAGGGCATAATCAGCACAACGTCCTACCATAACACAGGATTCCTCCCGGGCAATTTTTTTGGATGGTATCAAATTGTGCCAGAAATACCTTGTGGTTAATAGGCATATCTGCAAAGGCTGCTGAAGAATAGCCAAAAGAATAGGTGTCCATAACTAAAGAATATAAAAAATCTGTTGGTGGGTTTTTCATCATGATGTTCAAACAGTTCATGACAGATTCCACTGTCTTTGGCTGCACGGTCCAGCAGCTCTTTGTCATAACATTTGATTCCCAATTCTTTGGCAAGAAGTTTTCCTACGTCACGTCCCCCGCTTCCTGTCTGACGACCTATGGTAATAACTGTATTTGCTGCCATACTCATACACTCCTTTCTAACATTCTTTCTTACATTTATTATAATTTATTTTACTCCAAATGTATATATTATTTAAAATTTTAGCAGAAGTTTTTTGAAAATATTCCGGCAGCGGCGCAGTAAATTCCATATATTCCCCGGAAAGCGGATGCTGGAAACCAAGAACCATGGCATGAAGTGTTTGTCCGTGAAGCCCGGCAATCGGACATTTTTTTTAGGTCCGTATACCTCATCACCAAGCAGTGGATGTCCAATACTGCTCATATGTACACGGATTTGATGGGTTCTTCCTGTTTCCAGTTGGCATTCCACATAGGTATAATTCCCAAAACGCTGCAATACCTGATAATGGGTAACAGCCGGCTTCCCGTTTCTTACGTGTACCGCCATTTTCTTCCGGTCTGTTGGATGCCTTCCAATATCCCCTTCAATGGTTCCAGAATCCACTGTAAGATTTCCATGAACAATGGCCCTGTATTTTCTGGTAATACTGTGTACCTTCAACTGTTCAGCCAGACTCTGGTGTGCAATATCTGTTTTGCATACCACCAGGGCTCCTGTGGTATCCATATCTATCCGGTGGACAATACCTGGTCTCAAAACCCCGTTAATACCTGATAGCTGGTCTTTACAATGGTACATCAGTGCATTTACCAGAGTTCCTGTATAATGTCCGGGACTTGGATGCACCACCATCCCCTTGGGCTTATTGACTACCAAAAGCTGGTCATCCTCATAAAGAATATCCAAAGGTATATTTTCTGCCTGAATATCCGGTTCCAGATTATCCGGAATCAGCACTGCAATTTCATCTTCTTCTGCCACCTTATAGCTTGCCTTTTCCCTTTTGCCATTTACCGTAACGTTTCCGTCTTTTAACTGCTTCTGTCAAAAAAGAGCGGGAGTAATCAGACATCACTTCCGCTAAATATTTATCAATCCGTACACCTGCATAAGAGGCATCTGCCTGTAAACATAGCTGTTTCATTCTGCTCACTCCTGCTCTTTGTTTTGTTTCCATTTTAAAAATTCAAAATCCTCTTCTTTGTAATAAAACATCACCAGCACAAAGAGAAGAATCATACTCACAGTCACATAAATGTCTGCCACATTGAAAATCGGGAAATCAATAGGAGAAAAATAAATAAAATCCACTACATAATTCAATCGCATCCGGTCAATCATGTTACCAAGACCTCCGGAAACAATAAAGAAGCAAAGGATTTTCAAAAGCAGGAACTTCTTTTCAGCAGGCAGTTTCCAAAGTACATAAAGAACGCCCAGAATGACCAGTCCTGTCAATCCCAAAAGAAGCCATTTCTGTCCCTGGAAAATGCCAAAAGCAGCTCCCCGGTTTTCCAGATATTGAAAATACAGCACATTGGGAATCAGGGCAATCTCTGCCTGATCCTTTAAATGTTTCACTGCCAGAAATTTCGTATATTGATCAAGCCCTACCAAAAGAAGTATTGCTGCCAGAAGCTCCAGAAAATTTTTTATGCTGTGCTTTTTTGTTTTCATGCCTCTTCCTCCGCTAAAATACTCTGGATTCCCTCTAACAATTCCTCATCCGTAAGGGTTATGTCAATGACTGCATTTCCCCAGTCTTTTAACAGAATAAAACGAATCTGCCCTCCTGCCATTTTTTTATCTGACCTGGTTGTTTGCAAAATCTCTTCTTTCTTAAGCCCCTGAGTCCTCACAGGAAGTCCAAATGCCTGAAGCTGGTCTTTGATCTCTTCGTATTCTGTCTGGGAAATCCAGCCTTTTTTCCAGGAGAGAAATGCCGAAGCAGCGCATCCAATGGCCACACATTGTCCATGAAGCAGGGAAAAATTTTTCAGCTTTTCTACTGCATGCCCTATGGTATGTCCCATATTTAAAAGCGCCCGTTCTCCCTTTTCAGTAGGATCCTGTTCCACCACTGTTTTTTTTAATGACACAGCTTCGGTAAATCATTTCCCCACAGGCTTGCGTCTCTCTGTCCAAAAGCTCCTTACTGTGCGCGCTAATCCACCGGCTATATTCTTTATCACGAATCAGTCCGTGCTTTAGCACTTCTCCCATGCCACTGGAAAATTCTTCTTCCGGCAGGGTTTTCAGGGTAGAAACATTCATGTACACCAGTAAAGGCTGATGAAAGGCTCCCACCATGCTTTTTGTATTGTTTAAAATCAACTCCGGTTTTCCCTCCTATACTGCTGTCCACCTGGGAAAGCAGGGTTGTAGGAATCTGAATAAAATCAATCCCTCTTAAATAGGTAGCAGCCGCAAATCCGGTCATATCCCCTGTAACTCCACCACCTAAAGCAGCCAGCAAATCCTTTCGGTCAAAGTGGTTTTGAATCAAATGCTCATAAATCCCCTGAATCTGTTCCAGATTTTTATTGGCTTCCCCTGCCGGCAGCACATAAGAACTTACGGTCATACCGGTTTTGGATAACGCCTCTTTTACCTGGTCCAGATACAAAGGCGCTACGTGGCTATCTGTTACAATACAAATCCTGGCGCTGTCCTTTTTTAAATCCAGCACTTCCTGTGTCAGCTTTTCAAAATGTTTGTTGAAATACAATGGGATAGTGAAAATCCTCCTTTCTTTTCACCAGTAACCGTTCTGGAATCATGGCCTTCCCTCCTTTGTTTAACAATATTTATACAACACTACATGAAAACGGTTTTTCTTTGTCTTGCAGGTTACAGAACCAAATTGGAACTTGCCTTTTCCCCGCACGGAAATAATGTCCCCTTCTTTCAGATTATATCCAT
>ENA-OPYU01000738-OPYU01000738.1-human-gut-metagenome-genome-assembly--contig:-NODE-738-length-12389-cov-3.454249_pt1 | contig 12389 bp, 12 predicted proteins | sample MGYA00242637_ERZ504482 | MGnify/ENA primary metagenome ERZ504482 (study PRJEB26092, sample SAMD00036237) | human gut metagenome | host: Homo sapiens | study: EMG produced TPA metagenomics assembly of...
ATAATAAAATCTTAAGGAGTTTCTTGAGGACAAGGCAAAAAATGTATATAATAAAATCTGATATGCGCAAAAGCGGTGACTATGGACGAAAAGAGAAGAATAATGAAAAATAAGAAATTACATAAGATAATAGGAATTTTAGGGATTATTTTTAGTGTGTTATTAGGTGTAGTAGGTACACTTCTTGCCTTTAGTGCAAAATGGATGTTCAAGACATGGACGAATCTTTCTATGGATGAATTGGTGTTCCATCTTACTGCACCGCTAGAAGGAACGAATACAGATATGATCAAGGATTACTGTAACGAGTGCGTGGTTCCGGTTGTATTGATTTTAAGCTGTATGATCTTTTTGATATGTGCGAATAGAAAGAATAAAAAAAGGTTAAAGAAAATAGCACTTGCTTTTTGTACCGGAGCAATTGTAATCACAGGCGTTACAGTAGGGGTAACATGGAACGGACTGGATATTGGAAGCTATTTAAAAGGGCAGGATACATATTCTACATTTATAGATAAGAACTATGTAGATCCGTCCAGTGTGAATATTACATTTCCGGAGCAGGAGAAAAATCTGATCTATATATTCCTTGAATCCATGGAAATGACGTATGCGGATAAAAAGAATGGTGGAGCTTTTGATGAAAATGTGATCCCGGAGCTGACTCAGCTTGCACAGGAGAATGAAGATTTTTCGGGGAAAAGTAACAAACTGAATGGAGGCTATTCAATGCCGGGAACTACGTGGACGATGGGAGCAATGTTCGGACAGACATCAGGCTTGCCATTAAGTGTATCCATTGGTGCTAATGGTATGGATACGCAAGATTCCTTCTTCCCGGAAATTACTACTTTGGGAGATATTCTTCAAAAAGAAGGATATTCACAGACTCTGCTAATTGGCTCAGAGGCGACATTCGGAGGACGAAAATTATATTTTACGGATCATGGTCAGTATGACATTATGGATTATGATTATGCACATGATAACGGACTGATCCCGGAAGACTATAAAGTCTGGTGGGGATATGAGGATGAAAAATTATTCGGATTTGCGAAAGAAAGATTGCTGGAGTTATCTCAACAAGATACACCATTTAATCTTACTATGTTGACTGTTGATACACATTTTGAAGATGGATATGTGTGTGATCTGTGTCCGGACACATTTGGAGACAACCAGTATGCCAATGTTATGGCATGCTCGAGCAGACAGGTGAAAGAATTTGTTGACTGGATACAGCAGCAGGATTTCGCGGCAGATACTACAATTGTGATATCCGGTGATCATCCGACGATGGACAGTGACTTCTGTGAAGATGTGGATAAAGATTATGAGCAACGAGTCTATACAACATATATTAATTCCAGTGCAGAGAAGCAGACAGATGCAAAAAAGAAATTATACAACATTTGATAATTTCCCGACAACACTTGCGGCGATGGGAGTAGATATCGAAGGAAATCGTCTGGGACTTGGAACAAATTTGTATTCGGCAGAGCAGACACTGACTGAAAAAGTCGGAATCGAACAGGAAGAAAAAGAACTGGGCAAAAAGTCAAAACTTTTGAACAAAATGGCGCAGATTGATAAGAAGAAGTACGAGAAAGAACTTGTGGCACAGACAGACCCTGTAGGAAAAGCAAAGACAGGGAAATATAATGCCGAAACCGAAGAAATTCCGATTACCGTGAAAAAATATCCAGTATGCAGATAAAGGAATACAATCAGTAATGGCTGCGGTATGGAAATATGATGATCAGAGTGATCTTCAGTGGGTACCACTCGCAATGTTTGACGGAGATGTATGGAAAGGCGATATCGACATAAGCGCATATGAAGATCCGAAAGGAGCCTATAATATTCACGTCTATCTGGTAGACGGAAAAGGAGATCTGTACAATATAGCACAGACCGCAAAGAAAATATCGAAGTAAAAAAGTCTCTTGGCTGTAAAAGTACAATTACAGTCAAGAGACTTTTTAGAATTTCGTGTAGTAGAAATTTGAATTTCAAAAGCAAATCATGTATACTAGGTAAGTATACAAAATGAAAGAAGGTTTATAATGAAAAAAAAGTAATGAGAAACCGGGATTGCAGTTGGAATCGCAGCAATTTCTGTGCAAATTGTAAATCCAGTATATGCAGAAGAAAGTGAAACACAAAACATAAATTATACAGCAGAAGTAAATTCGGATGAATTTGTAACCGAGAGTGATCAAAGTAGCGAAGAAAATCAGAGTGTTGAAGATGTTCAGAGTATCGATGATAGTAAGGAAGATGAGAATATAACAACAACATATACTGGAGAAGATGATTCCGACAGTAATATATATACAGTCACAAAATCAGGGTGGAGTAAAGAGGAAGGTGTATGGTATTATTATAATACAAACGGAGAACGAAAGACCGGCTGGTTATATGATGGTAACAGATGGTATTACCTGGATGAAAATAATAATGGAGCCATGCTTGCGGGAACTAGAAAACGATTAATAATGCATCGTATTGGTTTGAGGCAAGCGGGGCAATGCAGAACGGCTGGATTCTAAAACCAGAAGGCTGGTATTATGCGAATACAAGCGGTGCGATTGTGAATGGCTGGCAATTGATTGGCGGCTGCTGGTATTATCTGGAAGGAAATAACGTTACATATCCAGGTCTGATGATCGCAAATCAGCGCTATACAATCAATGGAGCAAGTTACAGCTTTCAGGAAAATGGAGCAATGCAGACCGGCTGGATCTTAAAACCGGAAGGCTGGTATTATGCAAATACAAGCGGTGCGGTTGTAAACGGCTGGCAACTGGTAAATAAACGCTGGTACTATTTAAATCCTCAGAAAGAGGGATTGATGAGTACCGGATGGATAAAACTGGGAGATATCTGGTATTATCTGGAAAGCAGTGGAGCGATTAAAACCGGCTGGTGGAATAATTATTATTTCGGAAGTGACGGAGCAATGCGTACAGGCTGGCAGTTGATCGATAATAAATGGTATTATTTCTATAAAGCAAATGATCCGAATATAACAGAGTATAAAGAAGGATTGATGGCAACGAATATAGAAATTGATGGATGGACGATCGGAAGCAGCGGAGTTGCAGTTGAAAGTCTGGAACAGAAGATTGATGAAATAAAAAGATATGTAACAACACCGTATCTCTACGGTGGTGCGACAACAAAAGGATGGGATTGCAGCGGCTTTACACAGTGGGCATTAAAGTATCTGGGAGTATCTATTCCAAGATCATCTTATGATCAGGCAAAAGGTGGAATGGTGATTAATGTAAAAGATAAGAGTCTGTGGAAAGCAGGAGATATTCTACTGTATGCCAATTCGTCGGGAAGTATCAATCATGTCGCTTTATATCTGGGTGACGGAAAGCTGATGCATGCACTTAACTCCAAGTATGGAACACTGATCCAGGGAGTAGATTATTACGAGACCTGGGACAAAGGAAATTCTCTGGTTGGAGTAAGAAGATATTTATAAAAAGCAGGGAGGAAGAGCTATGAAAAGAAGGAAAGCATTCATTGCACTGGCATTAACGATGTGTATGCTGGTACCGACAAGCGTATCTGCCGTTGAGAACAATCAGCCGGCAGGTCAGCAGACAGAATCTGTAGACGGGCAAACGGATGAGACAACAGAGTTCACTACGAAGGATCCAAATGAACTTCCGGTTGTCGATGCAAAAGATCCTGATGAGGGACGAGGACGATCCGAAGGATGAAGAAGAAAAACAGCCTGTTCATACCGGATGGTATCAGAATGAAGAAGGAGACTGGTATCTGTATGATGAAAATGGCACACTGCAGACAGGATGGATTCTTCAGGGAACAACATGGTATTATCTGGATGGAGCAAATCAGGAAAAACCGGGACTTATGATCGCAGATCAGATTCTGGAGATTAATGGAAAATATTATAGTTTCGATAACTCGGGAGCCATGCAGACCGGCTGGATATTAAAAAAGGAAGGCTGGTATTATGCACAGACTGATGGCGCTTTTGTGAATGGCTGGAATAACATTAACGGAGCATGGTACTATCTGGATGCGAATAATGAAGAACACAGAGATCTCATGGTTGCCGGACAGCAAAAAAGAAATAGATGGAAATACTTATTTCTTCGGAGAAAACGGAGTCATGAGAAGTGGCTGGCAACAGTATCCGGAAGGCTGGTATTATGCAATGCCGGATGGAGCCAAGGTGTATGGCTGGAAGAATATTAACAGCCAATGGTATTATCTGGATGTCAATAATGAAGAACATCCGGGACTTATGACGGCAGATCCGGAAAAAGAGATTGACGGAGCAACGTACTATTTTTATCCGGACGGAGCAATGGTACGTGGCTGGCTGCAGCGGCCGGAAGGCTGGTATTATCAGGATCCGTCAGGACTTCGTGCAACAGGCTGGAGAAGAGTAGCCGGAGCATGGTATTATCTGGATGGTGCAAATGAAACATATCCGGGATTACTGGTGACAGATTGTGCCAAAACAATTAACGGAACTACATATTATTTCAATAAGGCAGGAGCAATGCGCGAAGGCTGGTATGCAGAGAACGGTTCTTGGTATTATTACAATGAGTCAGGACTCCCGGCATCCGGTTGGAAGTATGTGAATGGTTCCTGGTACTATTTAGACCCACAGAATGGCAACAGAATGGTAGCCGGTGGATGGAAAGTTGTGAATGGCAGCTGGTACTATTTCTACGGCAGCGGTGCAATGGCTAAGAACTGGCTGGCAGCAGGATCTGACTGGTATTATCTCGGTGAAGACGGAGCAATGAAAACCGGCTGGCAGTCTGTAAAGGGCAGTTGGTATTATATGTACTATCAGAATGATTCTCATGGAGGAATATGGGGAATAATGGCCAAGAACAGATATATCGATGGATACTATCTGGGTGCAAATGGGGCAATGCTTCCGACAGATATGTCTATGATGACTGCGAAAGCACAGGCCTATACAAGTAATACGAATTACCTGATTCTTGTTAACAGAGCAACCTGCAGAGTTGCGATATTTAACGGACGCTTAGGCGCATGGAACATAAATAAGTTCTGGCAGTGCGCACCGGGAGCAGCGGCAACACCGACAGTTTCCGGAACATTCACTGTTCAGTCAAAAGGTTACTATTTTGATTCTGGAGCAGCAAGATGTTACTGGTATACACAATTCTATGGTAATTACTTATTCCACAGTGTATTGTACAACAAGAACGGAACTCTGATGGATGGAAGAGTCGGAATTCCATTGTCACACGGCTGCGTAAGACTGGAAATCCAGAATGCAAAATGGATTTATGATAATATCCCGAGAGGAACAACCGTAGTAGTATATTAATATATTGAAGGAAGAAAAGATCGTTACGAAACGTAGCGGTCATTTTTTTCGTGCCTGTGAGTGCCAGTGAGGACGTAGAAAATGGATTTTCCAGGGCGGTCTTCCATATACTGGATGGAAACTCTTTAATGGAGACTGGTACTATGCCGGAAACACAGGAAGATTGTACACGGGAGAAGGATCAATCGGAGGAAAGACATACTGGTTTAATGAAAATGGAAAGTGGATCAGATAATTGAGAAAAAGTGTGGTAAAATTGTGAAAGATGTATGAAAAATATATTTTAAAACAGAGAATTGTATGATGAAATAAACATATAACGAACCCACAGGAGGAAAAATGGTATGAAAAAACCAAAAATGTATGCGCATTGCTGTGCGTAGCAGCGTTAAGTACAGCAACCGTAACACCTACTATGGCAGCGGACAATGTGGCAGATGCACAAGCCATCACACAGAGCAGCGAAGTGACGGAAAAGACAGAAGCTTCTGAGGCAACACCGGATGTGCAGGAAGAGCAGGATAGCCAGAATGCAGACGAGACAGTACAAGAAGAAACTCCGGAACAGGAAGAACAAAAGGGTACCGTTCAAAATGCTCAGGATGCAGGCAATACACCATCTGCAAATGAAAATTCAGCGCTAACGGCACAGAACGGAACAGCAGCTGCTCAAAGCGGTGAAGGTGAAGAAGAAGCTGAAGTGAAAAATGGCTGGTATGAAGACGAAGACGGCAATTACTTTTATTATGAAAATGATAAGATGTTCACCAATGTGATTGCAGAAATCGAAGACGAAGACGGTACACATGGCTATTACTTTGGTGATAATGGAATCATGCTAAGAGACAGCCAGGAATGGATTTCATACTGGGATAAGGAAAAACAGGAATGGATCACAGGGTATATTTGGGCAGACGAAAACGGATATTTAAGACAAGGCTGGTACGGAGATGAATATTTCGAAAGTGATTATACAAAGTATCGCAATCAAGTCTTGGAAGAAGGAGATAATTATTACTACTTCGATAGTGACGGAAAAATGTTAAGAAATCAGGAAGTAGTCGTACAGGGTGTACTTTACCGTGCAGGTGATGACGGCATATTAACACTTGTTGATACAAAGGGACAAAACGGATGGAAGAAGTCAGGAGAAGACTGGTATTATTATAAAGATGGAAAGATGTTACAGGATACATTTGAAGTGATTAACGGATCCAAGTATTATTTCTATTATAATGGAGTAATGGCATCAGGACACTTCTGGGTAAATGATAATGAATATTGGGCAGAACCTGGTGGACAGATTGTTGAAAAGAAGAATACATGGCATTATTCAGGTCAGCTTGGTAAATGGCTTTGGTTTAATTCAGAAGGAGTAGTAGTAAGAAATCAGGTATTAAAAATTGGTGACGCTGAGTACTATTTTGATTGGGACGGCATAATGCAGACAGGTGTGTTTACATGTTATGCTGACGATGAGAAAGACAAGGTACTGTATGCAAATACGAGCGGTGCAATTGACAGATCACAGGGATGGAAATTAGTAAACGGTTCCTGGTATTATGTGAAAGCCAATGGAGAGGCAGCCCATGATGAAATCATTACAGTTGGCGGAAAACGTTACTATATGGGCTCTGAAGGAATCATGCAGAGTGGAAATTTCTATGTCTGGGATGGAGAGAAAAGTTACGAATATTATACTGATAACAGCGGTGTAATCATCACAAACAACTGGGTACTGGATCAGTTGGAATGGTATTTTACAGATAACGAAGGAAATATTCTTAAAAACCCAGTGGCATGGAGACTTTTATCTGACTGAAACCGGATCTATGGCAGTCGGAGTGACGCAAATAGGTGATAAGACATTTATCTTTGACGAAAATGGTCATAAAGTGATGACTTTGGAAGATCAGAAGACCGGATGGCATCTGGCCGATGGTGACTGGTATTATGTGGATAACGGTACATTACCGACCGGATGGAAAGATGATATGTATTATCTTGAAAACGGCAAGATGCTTACGAATAGCCTCGTTCCGGCAAAAAATACTCCTGGCAGATACTCTTATGTCGGACAGGATGGGACATGTGTATCCGGTTGGGTACAGAGAATGAATGATTGGATGTATCTGGAAAAAGATGAAAAAACCGGAGATATTGTTGCAGTTAATGATGGCTGGAGGAATATTAACGGCACAAGATATTATTTTGAAGATGGATTTATGGTTTCCAATGATCTTGTAGAGATTAACGGTACATTAAATAAGTTTTCTGGCAGTGGCGCATGGCAAGGCGAAGTAAAGGGAACATTGCTGGGTATTGATGGAATACGGTGACTGGCGTTATGATGGAAAATAGGTTCTCCAGTTGAGCCAGGCAAAAAAACAATAAACGGAGCAACCTTATTACATTTGAAGGTCGTGGCTATATGAAACGGAATTCCGCTTTGTGCGATGAAAAGACGGGAAATTATTATTGGATTAACAATGACGGACATCTGGATACAACTGCTGGTTGGAAGAAAACACCGTGGAATGAATGGTTTTACGTAGAAAACGGAAAACTGGTATCTGGAACTACAAAGAAAATAGGCGGTACAGAATACACATTCTATACTGGCGGTCATATGATAGCAAGTACTCTTGAATATAATAGTGAAAGTGGTAAATACTTCCTGCACGATGAAAGTGGAAAGAAAATAGATGTTTCCAGAGAGGGCTGGTATAAGGTTACATATGAGGGAGAAGCAATCTGGTACTATTTTAAAGATGGAAAGCCATATGATGGAATGCTTGGAAATTACTTCTTGTCTTATGGAAGAATGATTACAGGAATATATGGAACGTCTAAGGGGCTTATACCTGTTTGATCAGAACGGAATTCTTCAGAAAATGGCTGGAAATTATATGACGGCAGCTGGTATTATGCAGGAACAACCGGAAGATTATACACAGGTGAGCATAGAATCGGTGGAGTAAAATATGTATTTGATCGGAATGGAAGATGGGTCAAGTAATTGAATAAGGAAGTAGAGAAAGGCGGCACAAGCGAGTGCCGCCTTCTTTCTTTGACTTTTCGTAGATAGAATGCTATGATATACGAGTAAAAAAAGGTAAAAAGCTGAAGAAGAAAGGAGAAACAATGAAAAAAAGACACATGCGTGGTATCATCTCGGTAATGCTGTGTGTTGCAATGGTATTGTCACTTCTGACGGTGTCGAGTGTAGAGGCTTCCGAGCAGGGCAAAAGCACAGAACCGGCACTGGAATATGTAGTCGTAGACAAACCAAGCGTGACAACACCGGGAACGCAGAAAATTGTAGTTGGATATAACAAAGATACGGTTCTTACAGGAGCGGTATTAAGATACAAAAAACACATCGACCAATGAAGAGTATTCGGTAGAAGCTTCAGAGATTCAGGAATCAGCGGCAGTGTTCGAGATGACATATGAAGATGAATCCTGGACAGGAACATATAGTATAGAAGATATCACATATACGGCAGATGGAAAAGAATATTCTTTGAACTTCAAAAAATGTGGAATCGAAGGGAAATTCGCAGTCAATCAGATCTGTGAGACAGATCCGGATGCTGTTGTAGAAGGGGAAAAGACAGAGGAAAATACAGACATTAGTGACGCAGATATATCCTTCACAGCAATCACACAGGATGGAACCGTACATGAGGAAGACAGCATTGCGGATGTGATCAACGATGCGATCGATACACAGTCTGCCGATTCACAGATTGCGACATATGCAGGACGTACATCGACAAGACTGGTTGTGGTACTTGATCCGGGACACGGAGGATTCGATCCGGGAACAAGCGGAAACGGAGCGAATGAGAAGACACTGACACTTAAGATCGCAAAATACTGCAAAGAGGCATTGGAGAAAAACGGAAGAATTCAGGTCTATATGACACGAGAATCCGATACTAGTGTCGGAGGTGCTACAGATGTAAGCTCAGATCTGAGAAACAGAATCACATTTGCAGTGAGTAAGAATGCAGATATGTTCGTCAGCATTCATCTGAATTCAGCAGGAGCAAGTGCATACGGTGCGGAAGTCTATTATCCGAATAGCAATTATCGCTCCGATATTGGACAGGAAGGTCAGAAACTTGCCTCAAGTATCCAAAAGCAGCTGGTCAGCCTGGGATTATACAACCGGGGAGTGAAGATCAATAACTCGGCAAACAGTAAATATCCGGATGGTTCAGTACAGGATTATTATTATGTGATCCAGCAGAGCAAACGCAACGGATTCCCGGGAATTATCGTGGAGCATGCATTTTTGAGCAATGCAAGCGATTATCAGAAGTATCTCAGCTCAGACGAGAAGCTGAAAGCACTGGGAGAGGCCGATGCGAGAGGAATCCTGGAATATATCAACAATAACGTACAGTTTGGTAACTGGCAGCAGAATGGCTCACAGTGGAAATTCGTATATTACAACGGAAAGTATGCTGTGAATTGCTGGGAGAAGATTGACGGATTTTGGTACCATTTTGATGGAAACGGAATTATGCAGACAGGCTGGCTGAACTTAAGTGGAACCTGGTATTATCTGAATCCAAACGGAGCAATGCAGACAGGCTGGCTGAAACTGAACAATGTCTGGTATTATCTGAATGCCAGCGGGGCGATGCAGGTTGGTTGGCTTAATTTAGGTGGTACCTGGTATTACCTGAATGGCGGCGGCGTCATGCAGACAGGGTGGCTGAATTTAAACGGCACCTGGTATTATCTGAATCCGAACGGAGCGATGCAGACGGGCTGGCTGAAACTGGATGGCATCTGGTATTACTTTAACACCAGCGGAGCAAGAATCAGCAATTGCTGGTACTGGGTAGGAAATCAGTGCTATTATTTCGACAAAGACGGAAAGGTGGCGAGTGACACCTGGGTAGGCGAGTATTATGTAAATGCATCCGGAGCCTGGGTACCTGGAAAAGAAAAACCGGATAGATAAATGGATCAACTCTTCCGGACGTTGGTGGTATCGTCATGCAGATGGAAGTTATACAAAGTCAAACTGGGAAACAATCGGCGGTCAGAACTATTATTTTGACAAAGACGGCTGGATGGTAACAGGCTGGCTGAAACTGGATGGCATCTGGTATTACTTTAACACCAGCGGAGCAAGAATCAGCAATTGCTGGTACTGGGTAGGAAATCAGTGTTATTATTTCGACAAAGACGGAAAGATGGCGAGTGATACCTGGGTAGGCGAGTATTATGTAAATGTATCCGGAGCCTGGGAACCGGGAAAGAAAAAGAAACAATGAGTCTGTACAGAAACCGGAACAAAAGCCGGCAATGGCTCCTGCAAAGGCACAGTGGGTTAATACTTCCGGACGTTGGTGGTATCGTCATGCAGATGGCAATTGTACAAAATCCGGATGGGAATACATAGAAAACGAATGGTATTATTTTGATAAAGATGACTGGATGACAACTGGATACCAGAATGTAGATGGAACCTGGTATTACTTAAGAAAAATGTATCCCCACAGGGTGTGTTAACTTATACCGGTGTGACATCAATCATGGGAAACTCAGATATCAGCAGTGATAAGAACACAGTTGTAAATAAGATGGTAAAAATGTACCAGAAAAGCGGAAGAACTTATCCGGGCGCACAGCTGGCAAACGGAGGAGTAGCAAGTCTTGAGCAGTTCTGTCAGATCGTATACGATGAAGCTGCAAAAGAAGGTGTGAAGCCGGAGGTCGTATTCGGACAGGCAATGAAGGAGACCGGATATTTACAGTTCGGTGGATCTGTGAAGATTGAACAGTTCAACTTTGCAGGACTTGGAGCAACAGATGTGAATCCGACACCTGCAAGCTTTCCGGATGTTGCGACAGGAATCAGGGCTCAGGTACAGCATCTGAAAGCATATGCATCAAAAGATAACCTGACACAGGCAAATGTCGATCCAAGATTTTCACTCGTGACAAGAGGATCTGCAATGTATGTAGAATGGCTTGGACAAAGGAAAATCCAAACGGAAGAGGCTGGGCGACAGCCTGGAACTACGGAATCAGTCTGATGAACCAGTATGTGAGACCAATGTATTCATTGTAGATAACAATATTGTGAAATGAAAGATAGGGACTGTCGGGAAATAGGTAGTTCCAAAACAGGGAGGGTATGACTCACAACGAGTCATACCCTCCCTTGAATTTATCTGAAAAAAGGAAAAAAACGATGGCCAATGACAACCATCTTTCTCTCCGTTACATGTTGTAATGTAACTATGCTAACCAATAATTATTATAATGATTTTTTTGAATTAGGGCAACAGAAAATTAACTTTAGTTTCTTCGAATGGTAGTTTGCCTGACGACGATCCAGTCTAATACCCTGAAAAAAGGTGATGGAGGAATTTAGATTTTCTGGCTTGTATTCATTACCATCTTGCGGGTCTCCTGGATTCTATCGACCAGCTTTTTTGGAAAATATAATGCTTTTTTGCAGGAGAATGATTATGGGGTAAAGTATGGGCTGGGAAATACACAGATGTTTGTGATTGAAGGAATGGACAAGGTGCGGGAACTGAAAGAAAGATCCCATGCTAATATCCAGAGAGAACAGGGAATCCTGAAACGCCAGACACGTTCCATTCAGATGGAAGGACATTTTGGAGATATCAAGGAAAATGAGAACTTCCGGCGTTTTAATTACCGATCGTCAGATAAGGTATATAAAGAATTCATGCTGTATGCTATTGGCAGAAATATAAATAAATACCATCGATTTTTTATACGAAAAACTTAAAAAAATTTGAGGGAAAAACTGCCTGGGAAAAAAATGTGGCCGTCAAAAAATCCAACCGAAGAATTTTTTTGCGGCCCAAAAATAGAATGTATTTACCAAAATAAAAATATCCTGAACAAGTTGCAGAGCCAGAAAGCCTTGTAACTGTCAGGATATTTTTGTTTTGGTGCTGTCAGCTCTAAAAAAACGTTATTTACCGACAGTCCCTCTTTTAATGGGTTCTGTTGTTGATGGAAGAAA
>ENA-OPYU01000739-OPYU01000739.1-human-gut-metagenome-genome-assembly--contig:-NODE-739-length-12382-cov-2.276132_pt1 | contig 12382 bp, 21 predicted proteins | sample MGYA00242637_ERZ504482 | MGnify/ENA primary metagenome ERZ504482 (study PRJEB26092, sample SAMD00036237) | human gut metagenome | host: Homo sapiens | study: EMG produced TPA metagenomics assembly of...
CCTCAGCCTCAGCGCTTTGTCTGCGGGCTGCTTTATGATCTTCCAGCATCTGAGAAAGAGATTCTCTGTGTTCCTGGATCGCCTTTGCGGCATCCTCCTTTGCTTCCTCGACAGAGACCTCATAAAATGCTGCACTTTCATCTATTGTCATGTTTTCACCTGCCTATAATTTCAGTCCGATTGCTTCGTTGACATATGAAGTGATAAAATCCGGTTTACGTCCTGTTCCGTGCCTGTCAGGAATTTCAATGATCAGGGGAGTTTTGTGGTGAAGCCGGACTTCATCAATGATCTCCGGGAATTCCCGTCCAAATTTTTCCGTAAGGAGAATGATCCCGATTTCCTTGTCTGCAATAGTGCGCTCCAGGGCTTCCCGGAGCTCATCACGTTCATGGACAACCACGCCCTCGACACCTGCCAGGCGCATGCCTGTGTAGGTGTCGATGTTGTCGCTGATTAAATACATTTTCATAAAATATGCCTCTTAAAGTTTACCAAGGATCATAAAGGAAATGATCAGTCCGTAAAGGGCGATACCTTCGGCCATAGCTACGAAGATAATAGATTTACCAAAAAGAGAACCGTCTTCGCTGAGGGCTCCAAGCGCAGCGCTTGCGGAGCTGGCAACTGCAATACCGGAACCAAGACCGGAAATACCTGTAACAAGGGCAGCTGCAATATAGCCAAGACCTGTAGCCAGACCGCTGTTGCCTGATGCAGCCTGTACGCTTGATGTGCCTGCAAACATTACCACAGAGGCAACAAGGATTACGCCAAAGAACATAAAGCAGTTTGCTGCAAGTGTGCGTTTATAGCGATTTTTTGTTTTTCTCACCAAGGAAAAAGTAGCTCACAGGTAAGATGATGCTGAGAATCAGTGCGATTGCTGTTACGATTTGAATGATCATTGTCATGGTAATATCCTCCTGAAAATAAAATTATTTTTACGGGAAAAATCCCGGCTGTTTTTATTAAGCGTTTGCTTTCTGTCCCTTTTTCTTAAAAGGAAGGAACTCGCGTCCGTTTCCTGCATAGAAGCGACTGAAGATCTCGTAGTATTCCAGACGAAGAACCTGGATACCAACGATCAGACCCTCCATGGCGCACACAAAAATGTTGCCCAGAACAATAACGATCCAGTTGGGGCTGCCGCCCTCTGTAGCTCCTGCCAGCATCAGGACAACCTCCATCATTGCCGCATGGCTTACGGCGAAGGCTCCGATACGAAGGAAAGAAAGGGTGTTTGACAAATAGCTTAACAGTACCTCAAAAAGTTCAAAGAAGCTCTGAACAAAGAACATCCCCTTTTGTTCAGGAAGGATCTGTTTCTTTTTCTCTACCAGATTGGTAAGAGGCTCCTTCAGGAACATCAGAATCAGCGGTACGCCGAACATAACTGCCAGAACAGCTGCTGCGGGAAGCTTTTTGCCGGAAACAAGAAGCACTGCGGACAGAGCAATGGAACCATAAAATACAAGCCCGGCAACAGCGTTGCTGTCAAACCATGTACGTTCTGTATCATGATTGCGGACAGCATTGATGATATTAAATACCATACAGATCAGGATCAGAAGCATTCCGAATCCGATAGCGATGACAAATACTGCATTCAGCCGTCCTACCAGTGGAACGTCCATCATTGCCTTCATGGGCTTCAGCCATATGGCGTGGAGAATTTCTTCAAATCCGAAGATACTTCCGTACATAAATCCGAAAAAGGTGGAAAATACACCGGCGCAGCTGATAATGCCTGCAAGGTCCATGTGCTTTTTCTTATACAGGAACAGACCGCCAAGGAAAAGGATCAGTCCCTGTCCCACATCTCCGAACATGGCTCCGAAGATCAGGGAATAGGTAATAGCCACAAACCATGTGGGGTCCAGCTCGTTATAAGCAGGAAGGCCGTACATTTTTACATACATTTCAAAAGGCCGGAACAGCTTCGGATTGTGAAGCTTTGTTGGCGGTGTCTTTTTTGCCGGTGACTCTTCGTCTTCCATAAGGCAGAAGATTTTGTCATCGTCTCTGATATCCTCCTGGAAAGCCAGCGCGTCTTTTTCGGTCATCCAGCCACACAGGATATAGAAAGGATTTACTTCGTCTCTTGTTCGTGTGCAGGCTGCAAGCTTACGGATATCAAAGCTTGAAGAGCAGGCATCCAATGCAGCTTTTGCAGAAACAATATCCTGACAGTTATCTTTAAGGAAACTGTCGGCAGCTTTCTGGTTGGCATCCAGACCTGCGTGGATTTCTTTGTGACGCTGCTCCAGTTTTGAAAATGCCTCCCTGGCAGTACCGGTATAGCAGTCGGGAACAAAGATCTGCTCAAAATGCATGGATGAATAGACGGCATGTACCTTGTGAGCCTGATGCTTTGGTACAAAATAAACACCGTAAATATACTGTTCATTATCACTGCATTTGATAAACAAAGTATCCAGGGTATCATAAATGTATTTCCTCGAATTTCTGGAAATACTGTTTTTCAATCCGACCAAAACGGTAATGGATATAACTGAAGTTCAGAATTTCAGATATATCATAATTAAGATTCTGGAAAGGACGGATGATCTTTAGGGAATCCAGCATTTCAGCATGTTCTGCTTTCAGCTTCTGACGGACGTCAGCAAGATGGCCGGATTCTTTCTGGAGCCTTCGGACCACAGAGACAGCGGTTTCTGTATCCATCTTTTTGGGCGTGATGCTTTCCGGGTCTTCCAATTGTTCGTAAAAACTGTTAATGGAAGTGAGAGCTTCACGATAAGGATTGATTTCCAGAAACGGTGACAGATTGGCAACCTCTGTCAGCTCAGAAAGAGCATTTTCCAGATGAATCTCATATTTGGAAAGATAGGTTTCTGTCATTCTGTCAATATCTGACCTTTGGCCCTGTGATGCTCAAAAATTTCATTTTTTCAATCACGATGTTACCTCCGGGTTGTTAATTATTACGAATAAACTGAAGCGCTTCTTCAGGCTGTACACCGTACCGTACACATTCAATGGCAATGGTCAGACGGTTTACTTCATGCTCTTTGTGATACATATAGGAATAGAGAAGGGCCACGGAATAAGGATCTCTCCGGGCTTCTTTTTTCCAGAGTACTGCGGAGCATACAATTGTAAAATTCCTCAAGATTATGTGCTGCCAGATGTTCGTACTTTTTTGCCGTAATAGGTTTTGCGGAATAAAGGCCGTGCCTCTTCATAGGAGGCGGCTTCCACAAGGGTGTTGATTTCTTCATTTTTTCAATTTGTAATTCATTGGTATCAGCAGGGCGTAGATATCTGCCGGCGCCATATGAAAATACCGTTTGGACCGGAAAATAAACTGCAGATTCAGCATATCGAACTTTTTCTCCATATGCATGAGTGATCTGTTTCAGATCATTTCCGGAAAAAGATTTTTGCGGACATTCCAGATCTGTGTAAAATAATAAAGGTCAAGAACCATGCCGTAGTCAAAGAGCAGCGCGCTTTCGTGATTCTGAATCTGAGACAGGGGCAGATAAAATTCATTTCCCTTTAATGCCGTGATAAATTCTTCCATAGAGGTACAGGCGATTAGCCTGTCAAGATCCATATTGGAGTGTTTACGGAAAAAATCACGGTATGGTGTCACATCTACAGGATCTGTGTTTCGGTGATCAAACAGGTCTGTCATGATTTCCTTCAGAACACGAATCTCATAGCGCTTGGAATAAAGATCCAGGAATTTGCGCTGCTCTGGATTGGAAAACTGATAGATACGGGAAAAATTGTTAAAAACAGAAGCTTTTAACAGCTTTTCAATCTGTCCTCTGTGGAGAGTGTTTTCATCCAGAGAAGCCCAGGCCTCTTCGTATTCCTTTGTATGCTTCAGGTAAGTGATTACCTGAGGAACACTGGATAGCTGAAGAATTTCCTGAAACTGTTCTTCCGTTGTCAGCTTGCTCTGCATGGCGCGGATCTTTGCTGAAATTCCGCTGTAGGAGAGGAGATTTCCCATGCTGTCTTATGCCTCCTTTTTCAGTTTGCAAGAAGTTTCCGGAATAAATGCTCTGAAAGGGTTTCGTGATTCTGGCTGTAATAACTGTCCAGTTCACAGAGAGCAGATTCCATGTGACTGCGCAGTTCAGAAAGCTCTTCGTTTTTTTTACTGTTCCAGACTGCTACGGAGCTCCTGAATCTTTGTATTAGTCTCCTGTTCCAGAGCAGCGTCAAATTCTTTGCACTTTTCCTCCATTTCTGCAGAAAGCGCGGACTTGGTGCTGTCTGCATCCTCCATAATGCGTTTTGCAGTAAGTTCTATTTCAGATAGCTTATTGAGTATCTGTTCCATATTCAACCTCCTTTTGCTGCCAGGATTCTTACTTTGTGGAACTTTCTCCTATGATACACCTTTTGTTAAAAAATACCATACAAATTTACGGCATTATATGGTAATTATTTTATGATAAGTTGTATAAAGGTCACAAAACAGGTATATTGTTGGAAAAGAAACACAGCAGAAATTCAGAAAATCCTGTATTAAGAGAAGACAGAGAAGCTGTTATAATGATACAGGTAAAATTACAGGCAGACAAGGCAGTGAAAATGCAGGAAATCTTTTTGTTGCTGAGTACAGAGAAAACATGTATGATAGGAGAGAATCTTTGAATTTTTGTGAAAAGATTTATTTTCGTATATTACAGATGTCATTGTGTAAGACTCAGTATTTGTTTAGTTACAGATCCAGGCAGCAAAATGGATTCTTCCTTACTGGCTGTAAGGGATATTAACCCATAAATATATTGTGGCAGAAGCTGATATAAAATAAAGTATTTTTAGAGGAGACATTTTCTGACACGAAGAGTCTTCGTTGTTTTGTTTTTGCAGGATACACATACAGAGTTGAAACATATTTTTATGTCCGCATATTGCGAATTCTATTATGCGAAATTCTGTATTTGCTCATTTATAGAATAAGATTAAGAAGGCAGGATAAAAGGAGGAACTATATTATGAGACTTAGAAATATACCGGGAGCCAAAGATGCAATTCTGGAGAACAGATATGTAGTCCAGGAACCCAAAAACACAAAAAGGAAAGTGGAATCAGTGTTTTTTGAAGGAACAGCCTGTTCATATCGAGGTTGGAATGGGAAAAGGCCGGTTTTTGATGGACATGGCAAGACTTCACCCGGACATTAATTATGTAGGAATTGAAATGTATGACAGCGTGCTTCTCCGGGCTCTGCAGAAAAGAGAAGAACTGGAGGAAGCGGGAGAAAAGCTGGACAACCTTCTTTTTATGAGAGTGGATGCCCGTGAGCTTCCTGATATTTTTGAAAAAGGAGAAGTGCAGAAGATATATCTGAATTTTTCAGATCCATGGCCAAAGGCAAGACACGCGAAGCGCAGGCTTACATCCAGAGAGTTTCTTGCCCGCTATGAGAAAATCCTGATTTCTGAAGGTGTGGTAGAATTTAAAACAGACAACAGAGAGCTGTTTGAGTTTTCTCTGGAAGAGGTAAAAAGGAAAAAAGACTGGGAGCTTCTGGTGTATACTTTCGACCTGCATCATCAGGAGGATATGATGGAAGGTAATGTAATGACAGAATATGAAGAAAAGTTTTCTTCTATGGGCAATCCTATCTGTAAGCTTATTATGCGTCAGAAACAGTAAGCCGGCAGAGTTTACGGAGGACGCCGTATGTTCCGGTTTATAACAATACACATATAATATAGAAGAAATGCAGATACATTATTAATTTGCAAAAAAAATCAGAGCAAAATGTTCAGGCAGATCTGACGCCTGAACATAGCTCTGATATAAAATCCGGAAATATGGAAAAGGAAGTGTTTTTATGGCTGCTGTGAGAAAACGCAGCAAAATGCAGAGCATTATAACTCAGTTCAGTTATGAACACCGGAGGCTGGATAAACAGCTGTCGAAGATCAGGAAAAACACAGGCGAACTGGCTCATATGCTGGATTCTCTGGGAGATAAAAAAGGAACAGAAAGAAAAACTGAATTTTATAAAAAAAATGTAAAAAAGTTCTTGACTTTTGATGAAGTGTTTCGTATAATAATTCTTGCGTTAAGGAAATACACAAAATAAACACATTTCAATAAGCGTCTTTAGCTCAGTTGGTAGAGCACCTGACTCTTAATCAGGGTGTCCAGGGTTCGAACCCCTGAAGACGCACTTAAAGCACTGATTTTTGCGGACAATCGTGATTGCCGCGGGGACGGTGATTTTTTTCGTTGTATAGAAATTATTAAAAATAGTCTGATATTCAAAATAAATTTTATTTTTTTCTTACAAAGTATCAAAATTCTGCATCTACTTTTTTACTAATCTTTTTTAAAACCCATGATAGAACAAAATATTTTCTTCCGGCATAATGGAAAGGTTGAAAACAGCGCGGCATAAAGCTGCAGAGGAGGGAATGTAATGTCGGAAATTGCATTGAGAAATGTAAGCAGGCAATTTGATCCAGAGCATTACGGAGTAAAAGACTTTAATCTGGATATTCATGATAAGGAATTTGTCATATTTGTAGGACCTTCCGGATGCGGGAAATCAACTACACTCAGATTGATCGCAGGTCTTGAAGAGATTACAGATGGTGAACTTTGGATCGATGGACAGCTTTGTAATTATCTGGAACCAAAAGAGCGGGGAATGGCTATGGTCTTCCAGAATTATGCTCTTTATCCCAATATGACTGTCTATGGAAATCTGGCGTATGCTCTGAAAATAAGAAAGGTTCCAAAAAGGAAATTAAGGAGAGAGTTCATCAGGTGGCAAAATTCTGGAGATCGAGTCTCTTTTGGGACCGTCGGCCCTCAGCTCTTTCTGGAGGACAGAAGCAGAGAGTTGCCATAGGCAGTGCGATCATTCGTAAACCGAAGGCCTTTTTTCGATGGATGAACCATTATCGAATCTGGACGCAAAATCTGAGAGCGCAGATGCGGGTGGAGCTTCTGAAGCTTCATGAACAGCTTGGAACGACGATGATCTATGTAACCCATGACCAGACGGAAGCAATGACTCTGGGGACGAAGATCGTGGTTATGAAAGCCGGATATATACAGCAGGTAGGTGCTCCGGCAAAAATCTATAACAATCCGATCAATCTGTTTGTTTGCAGGCTTTCTTGGTTCGCCGTCTATGAATTTTTTTTAAGTGCAGGATCAGGCGGAGGCAGACAATTCGTGTGGCTCTTGTAATGGAAGAATCGTCAGGGAAAAAGTTTTGAATTTAGTGATCCGTTGACGAAACGTATGGGAATAACTGCAAACGGCCGTCAGGTAATCCTGGGAATCCGTCCAGAGGATATTTATGATGAAAACGGCGCAAGAGAGCTGGGAATTATGGACCAGACAGAAAATATGGAAGAAATAGTCGTAAATCGGGAAATGACCGGTGCAGAAACCATACTTTACTTTGATGAGCAGAATAAAACGCATGCAGTACGTCTGAAACCGGAAAATAAGACACAGACAGGTGAGAAAATAAAACTTTATTTCGACATGGAAAAAATACATAATTTTTGATCCGGAAACAGAAAAAAATCTTTTATACAGGGAGGAGGTGCAATAATGGGCAAAAAAATCAGCGGCAAAAATCAACCCATATTTTATCTTGTCCCAAGTATGTTGATTTTCGCAGTATTTTGTTTTATCCATTCTTCAAGACTATTTACCTTAGTCTGTATAAAACAAATAAAATGGGTGAGGCAAAGCTTTTTGTGGGCCTGGAAAACTATAAAGCTCTTCTCAGTTCCCCGTCTTTCCATAACAGCCTGAAGGTTACCCTGATATTTGTTTCAGTGGTTGTGATTGGAAGTATGCTTTTTGGGTCTTGTGGCAGCAGTTCTCTGCAATAAGGCTTTTCCAGGAATCAGGATTTTTCAGCACAGCGTATGCGCTTCCTATGGCGATCGCCTCCAGTTCTGCGGCAATGATCTTTCAGATCATGCTTCATCCTGCAGTGGGAATTGTAAATAAACTGTTGAATCTTGATATTAACTGGCTGAATGATCCCAAAACTGCACTTTGGTGTGTAGCAATCCTTACAGCGTGGCTGAACAGCGGAATTAACTTTCTGTATTTTTCCGCAGGACTGGGAAATATTGACGAAACAATTTACGAGAGAGCGTCAGTGGATGGCGCAAGTGGCATACAGCAGTTTTTCAGCCTTACGCTGCCCGGACTTTCTCCCATTATGTTCTATACACTGGTAGTCAATATTATTCAGGCATTTCAGTCCTTTGGACAGATTAAGATCCTGACAGAGGGCGGACCAAATGAGAGTACCAATGTAATCGTCTATTCTATTTACAGAGACGCGTTTTTTTAACTATCGTTTCGGAAGTGCAGCAGCCCAGTCAGTCATCCTGTTTCTGATTGTTATGGTCATTACACTGATTATGTTTCGTATGGAAAAGAAAGGGGTAAAATACTGATGAGTCAGGCAGAAAATATGGCTTTGCCTATGGAGGGACAGATTTCCAGAAGTGAGCTTCTGGAGATAAAGAACACAATGAATACCAGGGCTCTTGCCAAAAGAAGAGGGCGTACAGCCCTTCGGCTGACAGCGAATGTTCTGTTTGCTTTTGTTGTGCTGCTTCCATTGCTTTATGCAGTAAGCATTGCATTTATGCCGTCCAGCGAACTTTTTACAACAGAATTGAATATTCTTCCACAGCATCCTACATGGAGTAATTTTATCAATGCATTTAAAAATGTACCGCTTCTGAAATTTATTATGAACTCCTTTATTATGGCAGGATGTATTACTATCGGACAGATTATTTCCTGCTCGCTTGCGGCTTTTTCTTTCTCTTTCCTGGAATTCAAAGGAAAAGGAATTCTTTTTATGCTGGTTATGGCAACCATGATGGTTCCCGGGGAGGCTACGATTATTTCCAATTACCTGACTGTAGGAAAAATGGGAATTCTTGATACTTATCCGGTACTGATCCTTCCGTATCTGACATCTGCAATGGGAATCTTTCTGTTCCGGCAGTTTTATATGACGTTTCCGGTTTCTCTTTATGAATCGGCAAAGCTGGATGGATGTGGCAATCTGCGCTTTATCGTAAAAATCCTGATTCCACTGACAAAATCTGCTATTGGAGCTATGGCGGTCTATACCTTTATCAATGCATGGAATATGTATATGTGGCCGCTTCTGGTAACAGGATCCAATGAAAGACGTACGGTTCAGATTGGTATCAGCATGCTGGACAGCGTGGATTCGCAGTCGATCACTCTGATGATCGCAGGCGTGGTAATGATCATTATCCCGTCAATTTCTATTTTCATCATCGGCCAGAAACAGCTGATCCGGGGAATGTTCTCCGGAGCTGTGAAAGGATAAATAAAAATCACACGAAGAAGAGGAGAAAAATTATGAAGAAAAAAGTAATTGCGTCAATGCTGGCATTATCCATGATCGCAGGAACTTCATCAGCTGTATTTGCAGCAGAAAATACGACAGCAGAGATGGCGGATGCCTCAGAGGTAGATGGAACAACAATTTCCTTCTGGCATTCCATGGGAGGAGTTAATGGAGAAGCTCTGGATACTCTTGTAAAACAGTTTAATGAGGAAAATGAATATGGAATTACTGTAGACGCGCAGTATCAGGGAGAGTATGATGATTCTCTCAATAAGCTGAAAAGCGCTCAGATTGGAAATATGGGAGCTGATCTGGTTCAGGTTTATGAGATTGGTACAAGATTCATGATCGATTCTGGATGGATCGTGCCTATGCAGGAGATGATCGACGGAGACGGCTATGATCTTTCACAGATTGAGCCAAACCTTGCTGCATATTATACTATTGATAATGAATTATATTCTATGCCGTTTAATTCATCGACTCCAATTCTCTATTATAATAAAGACATGTTTGAAAAAGCAGGAATTACAGAGGTTCCGGACAGCCTGGAAGGAATCGGTGAGATTGGTCAGCAGCTTCTGGACAATGGCGGAGCAGGAGAGGCTATGTCCATGGGAATTTATGGATGGTTTTTGAGCAGCTGATCAGTAAACAGGGACTGGAGTATGCCAATAACGGAAATGGACGTAAAGAAGCTGCAACAGCAGTTGCCTTTGATGAAAACGGAGCTGCCAAAAAATATTCTTCAGTATGGAAGATCTGAAGACCAAAGGCTTTTTGCTCCGATTGTAGGAAAAAGGAGGAGACGCAGGTCTTTGCAGACATTTTTCAGCAGGGAAAAATCTGCTATTACTCTTGGATCTACTGCATCTTTAAAACAGATTCTGCAGGATGTTAACGGTAAATTCGAAGTTGGTACTGCTTATTTCCCGAAAGTATCCTCTTCTGATGAGGGTGGTGTATCTATTGGAGGCGCTTCTCTGTGGGCTCTTGATAACCAGGATCCGAAAAAGCTTCGTGCAACATGGGAATTTATCAAGTTTCTGATCTCTCCTGAATCACAGGCTTACTGGAATGCACAGACTGGATATTTTCCGGTAACAGTTGCAGCTCAGGAAGAAGAGACCTTTAAACAGAATGTAGCGGAATATCCGCAGTTCCAGACTGCTATTGATCAGCTTCATGATTCTGCACCGGAATATGCAGGAGCACTTTTAAGTGTATTTCCGGAAGCCAGAGCAATCGTGGAATCAGAAATTGAAAGTCTTCTTAATGGAAATGAGGATGTGGACGCTGCAGTGAAAAAGTATGACAGAATCTATTAATGGAGCAATTGAAGAATATAATCTTGTAAATGAATAAAAATCAATGATGCAGTATAGCTTTATTCCAAAATCCGGTGTGGTAAAATACACCCGGATAGATTTTTATGGAGGACAGAAAAGTGAAAACTACGGAAATTTTTGCCCACAGAGGCGCAAGCGGCTATGAGTCAGAAAATACCCTGGAGGCTTTTGCACTGGCAGTAGAACAGGGGGCAGATGGAATTGAACTGGATGTCCAGCTCAGCAGGGATGGCCAGATGGTAATCATCCATGACGAAAATGTTGACAGAGTCTGTAATGGTACAGGCTGGGTAAAAGATTATACACTGGAAGAACTGAAAAGATTTCAGGTCAGTACTCCTGAGGGGAAAAATGGGAAGGATTCCTACCTTGAGAGAGGTTTTTGGAGCTGGTAAAACCAAGCGGTATTAAGGTAAATATCGAACTGAAGACAGGGATTTTCTGGTATCCGGAGCTGGAACGTATGGTAATAGAAGAGGTAAAGCATCAGGGAATGGAGGACAGGATCATTTATTCTTCCTTTAACCATTATAGTATGCAGAAGATCAGAGAATTAGAGCCAGATGCGGAAACTGCTTATCTGTACAGCGACGTGATTCTTAATGTGGCAGATTATGCAAAAAAGGACCGGGATCAAAGGTCTGCATCCGGCGATCTATCATATGGCAATGGCAGATTTTCTCAGAGAATATAAGGAAAGTGGATTGAAAATCCGTGTGTGGACTGTGAATGAAACAGAGCATATGGAGAAGCTGTTCCACGCAGGCGTGGATGCAATTATTACTAACTATCCAGATCGGGCAGTGAAGATCAGAGATGAATTTCTGAAACAACAGAGATAATTTTAACTGAAAAAAGATAATATTGCTAATATATTAAAATACCCATGAAAGTGATTGATCTGGTAAGCCATAATGGATTATTAATAAAAACATTTGATGATACAGGAGGAAAAAACTGAGAAGGATCAGAATTATTAAGAAAAACGATGAGTACAGCCAGGAGTATGAAGTGGGAGATGTTTTTGAGACAGAAGGAACCTGGTACGGGGGAGTTCATATTTCCGGGAGAACCGGAGTTCCGGTATCTCTGGATAAAGAGGAGTATACAGAACTTGGATCAGAACCAGAGGCGCCTGCAATAACAGAGAAAGCAGCTGAAAGAGACATCCGCCCGGGAGATATTGTCCGGCATTTTAAAAGAGAATGGGTAAATGAAAATACCTCAGAGTATCTTTATAAAGTGCTTGCTTTTGCGGATCATACAGAAACAGGAGAAAAATTTGTAGTCTATCAGGCATTGTATGCACCTTTTAAAACCTGCGCAAGACCTTTTGAAATGTTTATGAGCGAGGTGGACAGGGACAAGTATCCGGATGTGAAGCAGAAGTGGAGATTTGAAAAAGTGGAGGGAATTTCTAAAACAAATCCTGGCGGTATTCAAAATATGCCGTTAGGATTTTTTGTATATAAGATGTGGTAGAATAGGGCTATCAGGTAAATAGGTGAAAAATATTTTAAGTAAAAACAGTATAATGGAGCTTCCTGTATAATAAAAAATGTGGATGTTGAAAATTGAAAATACCTCAGAGTACAATAAGACTACTGACTGGCAGGTTAGTAAAAATCTTATTGAACAGAGAGGTATCTACAATGAAGTC
>ENA-OPYU01000740-OPYU01000740.1-human-gut-metagenome-genome-assembly--contig:-NODE-740-length-12359-cov-3.562786_pt1 | contig 12359 bp, 11 predicted proteins | sample MGYA00242637_ERZ504482 | MGnify/ENA primary metagenome ERZ504482 (study PRJEB26092, sample SAMD00036237) | human gut metagenome | host: Homo sapiens | study: EMG produced TPA metagenomics assembly of...
CGCGAGATGCCGGCCTGCTTGGACTGGAGCAGGGCGATCTTGCCTTGACGCTTGAGTGTGTGAGCTTCGATGCGAGCGGCCAGGCGATCGAGTACGTCAAGTCGTTTAACCGCGGTGATGCGGGTGGCAATGATTATGTAAACACAGAGGACTTTGAAGAGTTCCGTGCAAAATATCAGGATGTACTTGCTCCTGACGTTATGCAGTATCTGGATGAGAACAAGGCCCATAGAGAACTGTGGAAGGGCGTTCCGATTTCCAGAGACGGTAAGGTTCGCCTTCGTGACGGACGTACCGGTGAATACTTTGACAGTCCTGTAACAATCGGACACATGCATTACCTGAAACTGCATCATCTGGTAGACGACAAGATCCATGCACGTTCTACAGGTCCATACTCACTGGTAACACAGCAGCCTCTGGGCGGTAAAGCTCAGTTCGGCGGTCAGCGTTTCGGAGAGATGGAGGTTTGGGCTCTGGAGGCATATGGCGCGTCCTATACTCTGCAGGAGATCCTGACAGTTAAATCCGATGATGTTGTAGGTCGTGTGAAGACTTATGAAGCAATTATTAAAGGTGATAATATTCCTGAGCCGGGAATTCCGGAATCCTTCAAGGTTCTGCTGAAAGAGCTGCAGTCTCTTGGTCTTGACGTTAAGGTCCTGAGAGATGACAACACTGAGGTGGAGATTATGGAAACCGTGGATTACGGCGATACAGATCTTCGTTCCGTGATCGAGGGAGACAGACACAGCAGAGACAGAGAAGAGGAATCCTTTGGCAAGCACGGTTATACACAGCAGGAGTTCGAGGGTGAAGAACTTGTAGATGTGGAAGAGGAAGACGAAGAAGAGGAAGATGCATTCCTTGACTTTGACGAAACTCTTGATGACGAAGAATAGAAAGGGGAAAGAATACATGGCAGAAACAACCAATACCAATGAAACATATCAGCCAATGACTTTCGATGCCATTAAGATCGGACTGGCGTCCCCTGAGAAGATCAGAGAGTGGTCAAGAGGCGAAGTAACAAAGCCTGAGACTATTAACTACCGTACTCTGAAACCGGAAAAGGACGGACTTTTCTGTGAAAGAATCTTCGGGCCCAGCAAAGACTGGGAGTGCCATTGCGGTAAATACCAAAAAAATCCGCTACAAAGGCGTTGTGTGCGACCGATGCGGCGTAGAAGTCACAAAGGCATCTGTCAGAAGAGAGCGTATGGGTCATATTGAGCTTGCTGCTCCGGTATCCCATATCTGGTATTTCAAGGGTATCCCGTCCAGAATGGGACTTATCCTTGACCTCTCTCCGAGAACATTGGAAAAGGTTTTATATTTCGCAAACTATATCGTACTGGACCCGGCTGATTCCGGGCTTCAGTACAAACAGGTCCTTACAGAAAAGGAATACCAGGATGCCCGTGAGTCCTATGGATACGGCTTCCGTGTAGGAATGGGCGCAGAGTCTGTAATGGAGCTTCTGCAGGCCATTGATCTGGAAAAGGATGCTGAGGAGCTGAAGGCAGAGCTTGTGGATGCAACAGGACAGAAACGTGCCAGAATCATCAAACGTCTGGAGGTTGTGGAATCCTTCCGTGAGTCCGGCAACCGTCCTGAGTGGATGATCATGACAGCAATTCCTGTTATCCCGCCGGATCTTCGTCCGATGGTACAGCTTGACGGCGGACGTTTTGCAACATCTGACCTGAACGACCTGTACAGAAGAATCATCAACAGAAACAATCGTCTGAAAAGACTGCTGGAGCTTGGCGCTCCGGATATTATCGTCCGCAACGAGAAACGTATGCTGCAGGAAGCAGTAGATGCTCTTATTGACAACGGACGCCGCGGACGCCCGGTTACCGGTCCTGGAAACAGAGCTCTGAAATCCCTTTCCGATATGCTGAAAGGTAAATCCGGACGTTTCCGTCAGAACCTTCTGGGTAAACGAGTGGACTACTCCGGACGTTCTGTTATCGTCGTAGGACCTGAGCTGAAGATTTATCAGTGCGGTCTTCCGAAAGAGATGGCTATCGAGCTGTTCAAGCCTTTTGTTATGAAAGAGCTTGTTGCAAACGGTACCTCTCACAACATTAAAAATGCAAAGAAAATGGTGGAGAAGCTCCAGCCGGAGGTATGGGACGTTCTCGAGGACGTTATCAAAGAACATCCGGTTATGCTGAACCGTGCGCCTACACTGCACCGTCTTGGTATCCAGGCATTTGAGCCGATCCTTGTAGAAGGTAAGGCTATTAAGCTTCATCCCCTTGTTTGTACCGCGTTTAATGCGGACTTCGATGGTGACCAGATGGCGGTACATCTTCCGCTTTCTGTTGAGGCTCAGGCAGAGTGCCGTTTCCTCCTGCTGTCACCAAACAACCTTCTGAAACCGTCTGATGGTGGCCCGGTAGCCGTTCCTTCACAGGATATGGTTCTTGGTATTTACTATCTGACACAGGAAAGACCGGGATACCCGGGAGAAGGTAAGTTCTTCAAGAGCGTAAACGAAGCAATCCTTGCTTATGAGAACAAGGTTATCACTCTGCAGTCAAAGATCAAGGTTCGCTGCACAAAGACAATGCCGGATGGAACAGTTCTTACCGGCAATGTAGAATCCACACTGGGACGTTTCCTGTTCAACGAGATTCTTCCGCAGGATCTTGGATTTGTGGACAGAAGCATTCCGGGCAACGAACTTCTGCTTGAGGTTGACTTCCTTGTAGGTAAAAAGCAGCTGAAACAGATTCTGGAAAAAGTTATCAACACTCATGGAGCTACCAAGACAGCTGAGGTACTTGACGCTATCAAGTCCACAGGTTATAAGTACTCCACTCGTGCTGCCATGACGGTTTCCATTTCCGATATGACTGTGCCGCCTCAGAAACCTGAGATGATCCAGAATGCACAGAATATCGTAGATAAAATTACAAAGAACTACAAACGTGGTCTGATCACAGAGGAAGAGCGTTATAAAGAGGTTGTTGAAACCTGGAAGAAGACTGACGATGAGCTTACAAGAGCCCTGCTTGACGTCTTGACAAGTACAACAACATCTTCATGATGGCTGACTCCGGAGCCCGTGGTTCTGATAAGCAGATCAAACAGCTTGCAGGTATGCGAGGCCTGATGGCAGATACAACCGGTCACACCATTGAGCTTCCTATCAAGTCAAACTTCCGTGAAGGTCTTGACGTACTGGAGTACTTCATGTCTGCGCATGGAGCTCGTAAAGGTCTTTCCGATACAGCTCTTCGTACAGCCGACTCCGGTTACCTGACCAGACGAATGGTTGACGTATCCCAGGAGCTGATCGTTCGAGAGACAGACTGCTGCGAGACAAGAGACGAGATCTCCGGTATGTATGTCAAAGGCTTTATGGACGGCAAAGAGGAGATCGAAAGCCTTCAGGAGCGTATTACAGGAAGATTCTCCTGTGAGACGATCAAGAATAAAGACGGTGAAGTGCTTGTAAAAGCAAATCACATGATTACACCAAAACGTGCAGCCAGAATCATGGCTGAGGGTGTAAACGCAGAGGGCGGAGCAATTGATCAGGTTAAGATCCGTACAATTCTTACCTGTAAATGTAAAGTCGGTGTCTGCGCAAAATGTTACGGCGCCAACATGGCAACAGGTGAGCCTGTACAGGTTGGAGAGTCTGTTGGTATTATTGCTGCTCAGTCTATCGGTGAGCCGGGTACACAGCTGACCATGCGTACTTTCCATACCGGTGGTGTTGCCGGCGGCGATATCACACAGGGTCTTCCTCGTGTCGAGGAGCTTTTTGAGGCACGTAAGCCGAAGGGTCTTGCGATCATCACTGAGATTCCTGGTGTTGCAGTTATCAACGATACCAAGAAGAAACGTGAGATCATTGTTACAGATCCGGAAAGCGGAGAGTCCAAAACATATCTGATTCCTTATGGATCACGTATCAAGATCATGGATGGTCAGACACTTGAGGCTGGTGACGAGCTGACAGAGGGTAGTGTAAATCCGCATGATATCCTGAGAATCAAAGGTGTTCGTGCAGTTCAGGATTACATGCTCCGTGAGGTTCAGCGTGTATACCGTCTCCAGGGTGTTGAGATCAGTGACAAGCACATTGAGGTTCTTGTACGTCAGATGCTGAAAAAGATCCGCATTGAGGACAATGGAGATACTGAATTCCTTCCGGGCACACTTGTAGATGTTCTCGACTTTGAGGAAGTAAACGAGCAGCTTGAAAAAGAAGGAAAGACTCCGGCAGAAGGAAAGCAGGTAATGCTTGGTATTACCAAAGCTTCTCTGGCTACAGATTCCTTCCTGTCAGCAGCATCCTTCCAGGAAACAACCAAGGTTCTTACCGAGGCTGCTATCAAAGGTAAGGTTGACCATCTTGTAGGTCTGAAAGAAAACGTTATCATTGGTAAGCTGATTCCTGCAGGAACAGGTCTGAAACGCTACAGCGCGATCAAGCTTGACACAGGAATGCCGGAAGAAGAGGAAGAGGAAGTAACAGAGGACATTACAGAAAATGATGCAGATGTTACACCGGAGGAAACCTCTGAGACAGCTGAAACTGAAGAAGCAGTAGAAGAAAGCAGCGAAGATAATTTCGTTGAAACAGAAGAAGCTGATTCTGAAGAAGAATAAATAAAAAGCGCAGAATATGCGCAGATAAAATACAAAGGAAGTCCGAATGGCTCACAGGCCTGAGGGCTTCCTTTGTATATATGGCTTTAGCATGTTCAAGATCTCGGCGTATCCGGCAGATGTTTTGGATAAGGGGAAAAAATTCTGTTTTTTGCAGAGAGAATATATATGGAAGGAATTTATTACAGACTGTTCTAAGAAGGGATTTTAATAGGTGAATTCAGAAAGCAGTTTGTGTAAATCTTAAAAAAACTATGAAAAATTATGGAATAAAATCGAAAAAAGTACAGACAGATGGAAAGGCTCATGTTATAATGACTTATCGGCAGAAAATAAGGGTAAATTCAAACAATAATTTTGCTGACAGATAAATGACAGAGCTGAAGGTGGTTCAGATAACTGTCAGATATCAGCAATCATGAGGGGAGGGAAGAGGAATGGAAAAACAGCTTCCGATTTCGGTATGGCCGGAATGGAAGATCATCGAAAAAATCGGTGAAGGTTCTTTTGGAAAGGTTTATAAAGCGCAGAGAATCGTACAGGGGAAGACGTTTTATTCTGCTATCAAGGTTATTACCATTCCTTCCAGCCAGGGAGAACTGAGCAGTGTCCGTTCTGAGAATCCTGATGAACAGTCAGTGAAAGAATATTTTCACAGCCTTGTGGAAGACTGTATTCAGGAAGTCAGTACCATGGAGTATTTTCGTGGAAATTCTCATGTAGTATCAGTAGAAGATTACAAGGTTGTGGAATATCTGGATGATATCGGGTGGGATATTTATATTCGAATGGAGTATCTGACAGGATTTCTGGATTACTGTATGGGCAAGGAACTTACAGAGAAGGAAGTTATCCGGCTGGGAATCGATCTGTGCAAAGCTCTGGAATATTGCCAGAAACAGAATATCATCCACAGAGATATTAAACCGGAAAATATATTTGTATCAAGATTCGGGGAATTCAAGCTGGGAGACTTTGGAATCGCCAGGGAACTGGACAGAAATGTAAATGGTCTTTCCAAAAAAGGCACGTTTTCCTATATGGCGCCTGAAATGTATCGGGGTGAAGACTATGACCAGCGGGTAGATATTTATTCGCTTGGAATTGTATTGTACCGATTAAGAAATCACAATCGCCTTCCATTTATTGATCTGGAAAAACAGCTTATTACATATCGTGATAAAGAAAATGCACTGACCAGAAGAATGTCGGGAGAGGAACTTCCTGCACCGGCAGAGGCTGCTGACGGGCTGGCGAAGGTTATTTTAAAGGCCTGTGCGTACAGACGTGAAAACAGGTATCAGACTCCGGAAGAATTTCGGGAGGCGTTGGAAGCAGTCAGATATCAGGAACAAAAAACGCCAGATAAAGCATACGGAAGAACCTGAAAAAACGGAAAATGCAAAAAAACGACAGATCAGAGAAAAGGAAGAAAGCCTGATTTACCGAAAAAGTTCCATTATGGAGAACCGGAGCCAGGAGGCACTATTGTGCTTCGGCAGGAAGGCGAAAGATCCGGAAACCGGAAGACGGAATCTGCAAAAAGAAGAACTATACAGTCTGAAACCGGAAACCAAAATCGCAGAAAGAGAGGAACTTCCGGCAGAAAAAACAGAAAAGCGTTTGATCCCCTGATTGAGCAGTGGTTGTAATGTTTATTGCTGTGTGTATTGCAGTCAGTGTTTTTTGTGTGGCTGATCAGAGAGAATGCAGAGCTTCAGAGGCTGAAGCAGTCTGTAACTGAAACTATGGAGTCTGCAGAAAACAAACAGCTTCAGGATACACTGAAAAAGATTGGCTCTCAGGCAACAGAAATTACGGAAAATCTGAATCACTATAACTGGATCGGATCTGAACAGGAAGGAAAGATCAGTTATCTGAAATCAGAAGGTACAGAAGCAGAACTGATGAAAGTCCTTATTTATCCGGAGCTTTCTGAGGATGGTTATTATGAAGAATACTATTACTGGGACGGAGATCTGTTTTTTGCATATGTGTGGGCAGATCACAATGTGTTTCCGGAATTAAAAACAGGCGAGCAGAAGGCAAATCTTTATTATTATGATGAGGGAGAAATGATCCGCTGGATAGATGAAAATAATATCTGTCATGATAATGAGACAGATAATTACGAATACAGAGAGCGGGCAGAAAAATACTGGAACAAAGCAGAAGAGTACGAAGCTGAACTGAATGTGGGAGTGTCGGCAGAAAGGACAGAAGATGGCGCAGTGGCAGAAGACAGCGTATCGCATTGAATATGCTTATGTATGTCATATAGGGTAAAATACGAAATAATAATGAAGACAACTTCTGGTGCTGCGGAGAGCTTCTTCCTGCACAGAATCAGGGAATGGATCATATCAGAAGTGGAAGCGTTTCTCAAAAGGAGCTTCCGCTTCTGGCGGTATTTGACGGTATGGGCGGAGAAAGCTGTGGAGAAATGGCATCATACATTGCCGCATCCTCCTGCGGAGAATATTATGAACAGTACAGAGAGGAAATTTCCGAGGATCCGGAGCAGTTTTTGAAAAATGCCTGTATACGGATGAATCAGGCTGTGTGCGACTACAGTGCGGAAAATAAAATCCGGAGTATGGGAACAACGGCGGCAGTGCTTGCATTTGCCGGGAACCAGGTGTACGGCTGTAATCTTGGTGACAGCAGAATTTATCAGGCAGAGGACAGTCAGTTTCGGAGAGTCTCCCGTGACCATGTTCTGGGAGGCTCTCTTTTTGGAAAGTCTCCTCTTACACAATATGTAGGGATTCCGGAAGAAAGCATGGCACTGGAGCCGTCTATTGTAAAAAATGGAGGTACATCCGGGAATGAGATACCTTCTCTGTTCGGACGGGCTTACGGATATGCTGTCAGACGGAGAGATCGCAGATATTCTCACAAGAGAGCTTCCCGTTCAGGAGACTGTGGAGCTTCTGCTTGAACGGGCGCTGAAAAAGGGCGGGAGAGATAATGCAACGATGGTGCTTTGTGAGATCAGAGAGCCGGAAAAGACCTGGTTTCATAAAATGCTGGACAGGATGCACAAAAGAGATGAGGGTGATGCAAAAATGAAAAATCGAATGCAGGATCTGGATTTTGAGCAGACGGTTGCTTTTGACCGTGTGGAGGATTTGAGTTTACAAGAAAAGCAGTTCAGCGTTTTCGTCAGGTGGTAAGTCTGGAAGGCTTTGAGGATGAAGATGCAGATGTGATCTTTCATTATCTGTATAAAGAAATGGAACTGGTGTCTTTTGGAGACCATCTGAAACGGTATATTTATGAGAGAGCCGGGCTGGAAGAACCGTTTGCAGATGTAACTCAGGATATTTACAGAGATATCGTAATAGAATCTTTTCATGAAACCTGTACGCCAAAGTCCATGAAGCCTACATCCACAAAGCTGACTTCCCTGGTAAATAACTGGCTTACTCAGGCATCTGTAAAAAGAGAAACGGTGTTTCTTCTGGGATTCGGACTGCGAATGAGCGCAGATGATGTTTCGGATTTTCTTACCAGAGTGCTCAGGGAGCAGGATTTTGATTTCCATAATCCGGAAGAGGTTATTTACTGGTACTGCTACTTTAAACAATATGGATATCACAAGGCGGAGGAACTGAAAAACAGATACAGTGAGCTGGAGCCGGATGAGAATTACACAGAGGCTTCCAAAGTATTTTCGGGAGGACTGTGTCTTGACAGCGAGGAAAAGCTGTTTCAGTATCTGGCGTATGTAAAAGCCGGAACAGATGACCCCATGTCAGAAAAAAGTCAGGCGTTCCAGGAATTCTGCCGTCTTCTGAACAGAGCAAAGGAAATTATTGCTTCTATGTATCAGGGGGACGAGGAGGAAAAAGGAGCGGGCAAGGTGTGGAAGGTTTCTGATATTTCGGATTCCGATGTGGAAAAGTAATCTGCAGCGGGATACCTGTTAATAAAATGGGTAATCTGAAAAAATTGTCAGCTTCTATTCTGGCAAAGCATTTCAGTCAGAAAAGGTTCAGCAGACAGCGGATCAACAGCATTATGAATCATAAGTTTCCGGTGGAACGCTTTGATCTGATCACCCTTGAGTTTTTTATCGTATCCCAGGAAATGCAGGATGATGATCCTTACAGCAGATACCGTCATTTTCTGGAAGAGATCCAGGCAATTCTCCATAAATGCGGAATGAGTGAGATTTATATTGTAAATCCATATGAATGTTTCCTTTTAATGTGTCTGCTGACCGACTGTCCTCTGGCAGTGTTCGCGGATATCTGGGAGATGTCCTATGAGGAAATGTGAGAAAAGAGAAAAAGTCGGCGATTACATTAAAAATAATGCAGAAAATACCTTGACAGCCGTATTTTTACGGGATATAATGAGCAGGCGTGCAACAGGAATGCATTTCTTTTTGTGCGTATAAATACGAAATAGCAACCGCACAACCCCATGGGAATCCATGGAGAAAATAATCGGGAGGTGAAATGGAATGCCAACATTCAACCAGTTAGTAAGAAAAGGACGTCAGACCACTGTAAAGAAATCTACAGCACCGGCTCTGCAGAAGACATTCAACTCTTTAAGAAAGAAATCAGTAGAGCAGTCTGCACCGCAGAAACGTGGTGTTTGTACAGCAGTTAAAACTGCAACCCCTAAAAAACCTAACTCCGCTCTTAGAAAGATCGCCAGAGTTCGTCTTTCCAACGGAATCGAGGTAACAAGCTACATTCCGGGAGAGGGACACAACCTTCAGGAGCATAGCGTTGTTCTTATTCGTGGTGGTAGGGTTAAAGACTTACCTGGTACAAGATACCACATCATCAGAGGTACTCTTGATACAGCAGGTGTAGCCAACAGAAAACAGGCCCGCTCCAAATACGGCGCTAAGAGACCGAAGAAAAAATAAAGCAGATTTTGTAGCGTAGTGAAGAAATTTGCGATATTTCTCGAACATGAAGTGTTTGAGAAAGTTCCCGCCTTTTAAGAGGGAGGGAAAACTTTAAAGATATCAGTCTCGGTCGCAGGGCGATTGAGAAAGTTCCCGTCTGAAATGAGAGGATTCCACTGTCGGATCATCAGACAGGCAGTAAATTTCCATCATAAATAAAGGACAGGAACATCATATTTATCATTTGTAAGATCACGAACGGCTATAAATTTTGTACGGTATTCCATATACCCTGTCGGTTGCGGGTTAATATAGGACTTTACCAGTGCGAACACCTTAGTTTTTGAAGTGAGTACCGATGATATAATCATATTGATTAAGGAGGGAAGTAACGTGCCACGTAAAGGACATACTCAGAAAAGAGACGTTCTGGCAGATCCGATGTACAATAACAAAGTGGTTACCAAGCTTATCAACAACATCATGCTTGATGGTAAGAAGGGTGTCGCTCAGAAAATTGTATACGGAGCATTCGCCAGAGTAGAAGAAAAAGCTGGCAAACCAGCTATCGAAGTTTTTGAAGAAGCTATGAACAACATCATGCCTCTTCTTGAAGTAAAAGCAAGACGTATTGGTGGTGCTACTTATCAGGTTCCGATCGAGGTAAGAGCAGACAGACGTCAGGCGCTGGCTCTTCGCTGGCTCACAATGTACTCTCGTAAAAAGAGGCGAGAAGACAATGGAGGAGAGACTTGCGAACGAGCTTCTTGATGCAATGAACAACACAGGTGCATCTGTTAAGAAGAAAGAAGACATGCACAAGATGGCTGAGGCAAATAAAGCATTTGCTCACTATCGCTTCTAATTAGAGGAGGAAAATCCATTGGCTGGAAGAGAATATCCATTAGAGAGAACCAGAAATATCGGTATCATGGCGCATATCGATGCTGGTAAAACTACAACAACAGAGCGTATTCTTTACTATACCGGCGTTAACTACAAGATTGGAGATACCCATGAAGGTACTGCTACCATGGACTGGATGGAACAGGAGCAGGAAAGAGGTATCACAATCACTTCAGCAGCAACAACATGTCACTGGACTCTGCAGGAAAACTGCAAAGCAAAACCGGGTGCTCTTGAGCATCGTATCAACATCATTGATACCCCGGGACACGTTGACTTTACTGTTGAGGTAGAGCGTTCTCTTCGTGTATTAGACGGCGCTGTTGGTGTTTTCTGTGCAAAGGGTGGCGTTGAGCCGCAGTCTGAAAACGTATGGCGTCAGGCTGACACATACAACGTACCGAGAATGGCATTTATCAACAAAATGGACATCCTCGGCGCTGACTTCTACGGAGCTGTAGAGCAGATCAAGACCCGTCTGGGCAAAAATGCAATCTGCATTCAGCTTCCTATTGGTAAAGAAGATGAATTTAAGGGAATCGTTGACCTGTTTGAGATGAAAGCATACATCTACAATGATGACAAGGGCGATGATATCTCTATCGTTGATATTCCGGAAGATATGAAAGACGATGCAGAGCTGTATCGTACAGAGCTTGTAGAGAAGATCTGCGAGCTGGATGACGATCTGATGATGGAGTATCTGGAAGGTGAAGAGCCGTCTGTAGAGGCTATGAAAGCAGCACTGAGAAAAGCTACATGCGAGTGTGCAGCAGTTCCGGTTTGCTGTGGTACAGCTTACAGAAACAAAGGTATTCAGAAGCTTCTTGATGCAATCATCGAGTATATGCCGTCTCCTCTTGATGTACCGGCTATCGATGGAACAGACCTTGATGGAAATGAAATTGTAAGACACTCTTCTGATGAAGAGCCGTTCGCTGCACTTGCATTCAAGATCATGGCTGACCCATTCGTAGGAAAGCTTGCTTTCTTCCGTGTATACTCAGGAACAATGAATTCCGGTTCCTATGTTCTTAACTCCTCTAAAGGAAAGAAAGAGCGTGTTGGACGTATCCTTCAGATGCATGCGAATAAGAGACAGGAACTTGACAAAGTTTATGCCGGCGATATCGCTGCAGCAGTAGGATTTAAAGTAACAGGTACAGGTGATACCATCTGTGATGAGCAGCATCCGGTTATCCTGGAATCCATGGAGTTCCCGGAACCTGTTATTGAGCTTGCAATCGAGCCTAAGACAAAGGCCGGCCAGGGCAAACTTGGCGAGGCTCTTGTAAAACTGGCAGAGGAAGACCCGACATTCCGTGCACATACAAACCAGGAAACTGGACAGACAATTATCGCCGGAATGGGTGAGCTTCATCTGGAGATCATCGTTGACCGTCTCCTTCGTGAATTCAAGGTAGAGGCTAACGTAGGTGCTCCTCAGGTTGCTTATAAAGAGACAATCACCAAGGCTGTTGAAGTAGACAGCAAGTATGCAAAACAGTCCGGTGGTCGTGGACAGTATGGTCACTGTAAAGTTAAATTCGAGCCTATGGACGCTAACGGCGAAGAGCTGTATAAGTTCGAGTCCACTGTTGTCGGCGGTGCTATTCCGAAGGAATATATCCCGGCAGTTGGCGAAGGTATCGAAGAGGCCATGAAAGCTGGTATGCTTGGCGGATATCCGGTTGTTGGTATCCATGCTAATGTATATGACGGTTCTTACCATGAAGTCGATTCTTCTGAGATGGCATTCCACATTGCAGGTTCTCTTGCATTCAAGGATGCTATGCAGAAAGCATCCCCGATTCTTCTTGAGCCAATCATGAGAGTCGAGGTTACAACTCCGGAAGATTACATGGGTGATGTTATCGGTGATATCAACTCCCGTCGTGGACGTATCGAAGGTATGGATGACATCGGCGGAGGCAAGATGATCCGTGGA
>ENA-OPYU01000741-OPYU01000741.1-human-gut-metagenome-genome-assembly--contig:-NODE-741-length-12353-cov-2.627761_pt1 | contig 12353 bp, 16 predicted proteins | sample MGYA00242637_ERZ504482 | MGnify/ENA primary metagenome ERZ504482 (study PRJEB26092, sample SAMD00036237) | human gut metagenome | host: Homo sapiens | study: EMG produced TPA metagenomics assembly of...
GTGACGGCATCCTCCAATTTCCCAAGACTAAATAAAGGCTTTGCGATCTGTTTCCATCGCATTTTTTGCCTGCGCCGCCGCCTTTTTGATCCTGGAGGACAGATCTGTTCAAGATATTCGTTCAGCCGCTTTGTCACTTTTTCTAATTCCGGTTCTGATTGTTCTTTCATATTTTTCCTGTCTTCTGACATATGATTCCTTCTCTGCTTCTTCTTATTTGCTTCGTTTTCTTTGGCAAACAGTCTGCACTGATCTGTAAAACGCTTTGCAAACTGCGGACAGGACGGCATATATAAATGAGGATACCCCGCAAACAAACTGCCTTCTGTATGAACACATTTCCAGGACGTTCTTCGATCCGGCTTCGCTGCTGTTAAACCTTCTCCGTTATCCGAACTGTCCCAATAATGAAACTCATGCCCTTTGATCACTTCTCCTTGTTTCAGATAACAGCTTTCCTTTTGTTCCTTTTCATGACTTAACTCCACGTAGCCGAAACGCACAAGCTTTCCCGCCGGATAAGTCCTGCCGTTCAAAACTCCTGCCATCTCCCATACAATATGCCTCTCATCTTCCATCTCCTCATGAAGATACATAAAACCGCCGCACTCTGCCAGACAGGGCATTCCGCTTCTGATCGCATCTTTTACCGACCGACGCATAGAATTGTTCTCGGACAGTTCCTTACAGTTAAGTTCCGGGTAACCTCCCCCGAAAATCAAACCGGAAATATTTTCGGGAATCTTTTGATCTCTCAACGGACTGAAAAACACAAGTTCTGCTCCGCTTTCTTCCAGAAGTTCTAAATTTTCTTTATAATAAAAACAAAACGCCGCATCCTTTGCTACCCCGACCCGAACCTTGCCGTCGTCTGAGCTTTTATACTTTTCCATATCGCATTGAAACGGCTCCCGGCTCTGCCCGTTTCGCATATTCTGCTTGATCTGCCCTTTTTCCGGGCTATTTGCTTTCTGTTCCCCTTGTGCGATCTGATACAATCTGTCAAGATCAACCGTCTCTGTCACAATATTTCCTGCCTTTGTCATCTGTTCTTTCAGATGACAGATCTCCTGCGGAGTAACAAGGCCTAGATGACGGCTTTCCAGACAAAACGCTTCATCCTGCGGAATGTATCCTAATACGGGAATATCATACCCTTCTGATTTCAAATGATCTTCCAGCATTTTCTTCAACCTGGGATACAACATTTTTGACACCCGGTTTAAAATGATCCCCTGAATATTGCTGTCTTTTTGAAAGGATACAATCCGCTGACAACAGCACAAAGGGAAAGCGCCGCCCCTTTGCAAGGAAGAATCAATACTGCGGGAATGTCAAGTGTTCTTGCTACATCATATGAGCTTGCCGTAACAGAATCCAGTCTCATCCCATCATAATATCCCATCACGCCTTCTGTTATAACAAGTTCAGCATCTGCCGCATGTTTTGCGTATTCTTTTCTCAGCTCATCTTCCGAAGAAAAGAATAAATCCAGATTTTTTGAATCTACGCCAAGCACTTCTTTATGAAACATCGGATCGATATAGTCAGGTCCGCATTTACAGGATGATACTTTTTTATTTTGAGCCTGATATGCCGCCATAAGTGCGCACGCCGCCGCTGTTTTCCCGCTTCCGCTGGAGATCGCCGTGATCAAAATTCCCGAAGCCATCTTCCTTTCCTCCTGCTGAAATAATATAGACAGGATTCATTCCTGTCATCATATGATACTGCCCCAGAACACGAGAACGCGACGCACATATCTGTGTAACTTCCATATCGGTCAGTAACCCTTCTTTTTCCGCGTCCATCACATCCCGGACTGTCTCAAGCGATATAGCGCTGATCACAATCTTTACATTTGGATTTTTCTGTTTCACAACAGTCAATATTTCTTTTAAATTACCGGAACTTCCTCCGATAAACAGATGAGTCGGCGGTTCCAAATGCACGAGCGCCTCCGGCGCGCTTCCTTCTATGATCCGGATTCCGTCCGTCCTGAATTTTCTCCTGTTTTTTTTCCAAAAGAAGCACCGCCTCCGGATTCTTTTCAATGGCATACACTTTTATCTGCTCACCTGAAAGAGCCGCCTCCACAGATACAGAGCCGGTTCCGGCGCCGACGTCATACACAACCGCATCTTCTGTAAGCTCCATGCGGGCGATGCTGACGGCGCGCACTTCTTCTTTCGTCATTGGAACTTTTCCTCTGACAAACGCATCGTCACGGATATGCGGACCACGCCGCTTTGCCGGATTCTCATTTTCCACCAATGCAGTACATAACCCCCGCACTTCTTCTATTTGAAAATCTGCCGCTTTTTTCCTTATGATCTTTTCATCTTCATAAGAAAGATCTCTTCCGACCGAAAGGAACAGTTCTCCCATTCCATACTCCAAAAGTGCGTTCAGCAGTCGTTCTCCCGCATCTTTTCCGCCAAGAAGAAAGAACGTTTTTTCTGTTCGTATCTACCGTCTGTATAAACAGCGTTTCATTTCCATGAAGACTTACGATCTTTGCATCGTCCCATGAAACACCGAGTTTTGCGGCAAAATAAACAACAGATGAAATCCCCGGAATCAATTCAACCGTACAATCGATCTCTGAATGCAAAAGGGCCGCTTCCAGTTTTTTTGCTCCGCTGTAAAACCCCGATATCACCGGAAAACAAAACCGCAGTCCGGCTGCACTCCTCATGCTCTTTTACATAAGAAAAAATAAAGTCCCACCGATATTCACTTAACATATCCCGCCGTTTTATATCTTTTTTTCCTGCTCTAAAAAATCATGCGGCGCTTTCAAGCATCCGTGAAGCTCCGATCAGACAATCGCTTGCAAGGATCTCTTCTTTCGCTCTTTCGGTCATTTCTTTTACTCCGCCTGTCCCAATCCCGATCAAAGATACTTTTCATTTTTTTATCACTACATCTTTATAGCCTCTCGGAGTTACCATTTTCCCGTTTAACTCTTTCGTATTTGAGTTTCCGATATTAAACAGTCGTAAACATATCTGCCTGTGTTGTTTTCAGCATTTTTAAGAGTCATGATCTCATATAACTCGCCTTCTCTTCCTATATTTTTCACAAGACCGCACACCGTCTCTTCCGACCGTGATTTTAGAATGATCTCACAGGCTTTCTCAAGATAATCCGCTCTCTTCCTGCTGGACGGATTATAAAGACAGATTACAAAATCAGCCTCTGCCGCGGCGCAAAGTCTCTTCTCGATCAGCTCCCACGGAGTCAGGAGATCGCTTAAACTGATCACTGCAAAATCATGCATCAACGGCGCGCCTAAAACGGCTGCTCCTCCTGATGCCGCCGTGATCCCGGGAACAATCTCAATCCCGATCTCAGGGTAATCTCTCCCGATCTCATAAATCAGACCTGCCATTCCATAAATCCCGCTGTCACCGCTGCATACCATTGCCACGTCAACGCCTTTTTTTACCTCCTCAAACGCCATCTTACAGCGGTCGGCTTCTTTTCGCATCGGAGTGCTCAAGAACTGCTTTTCCGGAAATAAAGGACGGACAAGATCAATATATACCGTATATCCGATAATGACCGGACATGCGTCAAGAACATTTTTTTGCCTGTACTGTCATCTGATCTCCTGCTCCCGGGCCGAGTCCTACAACATATATTTTATTCATTCTTTAGTATTCTCCTTTTCTGCCTTTCCAACATGAGAAGATGCTTTCCGAAATTCTGTTGTAAATGTCGGATCATATAATTTTGACCGTTCATACTTTCCATCTAAAACCCTGCCTACTACAATAAGCGCCGTCTTCGTTACGCCTGCCTCTTTTGCAGTCTGCGCCAATGTTTTTACCGTACAGTTGAGTACTTTTTCCTCCGGCCATGACGCCTTATACACGATCGCGGCAGGAGTGTCCTGTTCATATCCTCCGCTGATCAGCTCTTCGGAAAGTTCTTTTAGCATCCCTGTGCTTAAAAAAATAACCATTGTTGTGCCATGAGCCGCAAAACTTCTGATCGACTCCTTTTCAGGAACCGGCGTTCTTCCTGCCATACGGGTAATTACAACCGACTGTGAAATTCCCGGAAGTGTATATTCTGCATCGAGCGCAGCTGCTGCCGCGCAAAAAGAGCTGACGCCGGGGCACACTTCGTATCCGATCCCAAGTCTTTCCAACTCATCCATCTGCTCTTTGATCGCCCCGTACAGGCAAGGATCGCCTGTATGAAGCCGGACAATGTTCTTTCTTTGAGTCTCACCTTCTTTTATCACTTCCAGCACTTCTTCCAGTGTCATCTTCGCACTATTGTAAACTGCACACGTTTCTTTACAGCCATATAGAAGTTTCGGGTTCACAAGCGATCCTGCGTAAATAACAATATCCGCCTCTTCTAAAAGGCGTTGTCCACGCACAGTGATCAAATCTTTTGCACCCGGACCTGCTCCAACAAATGTGACCATCTTTCTCTTTCCTTTCGCTTTCTTAGCCTCTTTACTTTTTAATCTTTTCTCCGATCTTTCCGCTGAGTTTCGCTTTCATCTTTTATGATAAACAACGAATAATATCCCGCCTGTTCGGGGATTTCTTCCGTCGAAAAATAAAGCTTCTCCGAATCCATACCACAGTTTTCCACCATTTTTGCCTCTAAAGCGTTCTCGACAAGAAAACGTTTCACTTCCGCCATTTTCCGTCCGCTTTTCATAAATACTTTCGTTCCCTGCAGCCTCATACTTTCTTCTACTCCGTAGGAAGCAGGTATGATATGCAGTTCATCGCTGTTTTCTGAAAGGGAAATGTCAAGGCGAGCCGCCGCCGCGCAAAAAGAAGGGATTCCGGGAATCAACTCTGTTTCATATCCCATCCTTTTCAGTCTTTTGTGTATATACATACAGGTAGAATAAATGCTCGGGTCTCCGATCGTAAGAAACACAACATCCTTTCCTTCATTTAACTTCTCTGCGGTAAACGCCGCGTCTTCGTCATGAATCTCTATCAGTTTCTCCCTGTCTTTGATCATCGGCATAGGCAGAAAGATCACCTCTTTTTCCCCGATCTGCGAATAAACTTGTCTGACGATCTGATAAGCCGTACACTGCTGCATATATTTTGGATCTGCGTTTTCACCCGGCTTTTTTCAAACCGCTGTCTGATACGGGAATCGCGACAACATCACTTTCTTGTATCGCATGCAATGCTTTTAATGTCAGAAGCTGCGGATCTCCCGGCCCAACTCCAACGCCTGTAAACTTTCCTTTCATAGCCTCTTTATCTTCCTTTCTTTTGCCTGACAAAACGACTTGTCTGCTCAAACAGACTGTCTGCTTTCGAGGTTTTCCCCCAAAACCCCTTCTTCATTTGAAAAAAGCAACAGCCGCAATATCCAACGCTTCCCCTGCTCTGTTTGTCAGATAAAATTCTATTCTCTCCATTACGCTTTCCATTACTTTTTCGAGAAGTCCGCATTCTTTGAGTACTCTTAATGCCTCCGATGTATTCACACAGTCCATGACCGAACGCACCGTATGCGAATCTGCCCCTTCTAAAGCCGCATGTACCGCCAACACTTCCATCCTGCAGTCTGCCTGTCTTGAATGGGTATTCATTACTCCTGCCGCCAGTTTGACAAATTTTCCGATATGACCGATAAATAGAATTCCCTTCATCCCGAGTAATTTTGCATCGTCGATCGTATCTCCGATATAGTTACTGCATTTTACTGTTACTTCTTCGTCCACGCCGAGTTCTTCACGTAAAAAATCCATTCCGTAATTTCCCGGAACAACATAACACCTGTCATACCCTGTCTCTTTTAACATTTTCATTTCCAGCCATATCGTATCAGTCAGCGCTTTTTCACTCATCGGCTCTACGATGCCTGTCGTTCCAAGAACAGACAGGCCTCCTACAATGCCAAGCCTCGGATTAAACGTCTTCTTTGCGATCTTCTCCCCGCCCGGAATAGACAGCGTAATCTTTATTTTCCCACCGTACTTGTATTGACGGCACTCTTCGTCTACCGCATCGGCAATCATCCTGCGAGGTATTTTATTGATCGCGGGAAAGCCTGTCTGCTGCTCTAATCCTGCTTTTGTGACCCGGCCGATTCCTTCTCCTCCGGCAAGAACAATATGATCTTTGATTTCAAAACAGCGTTCTTCCGCTTCTTCCTCTTTTAAAAACTGACTCGATCTTCTCAGCTTTTGCGTATACTTTCATCCCATCTGTCACATCAGGATCATCGCCGCTGTATTTTTCAACAGCGCACTGCACATAATCCGCAGTTCTGATCGTTGACTCTACTTCCAAATACAGCTCGATCCCTTTCGGAGTGATCAGTTTCACATGAGTAATCTCTTCTTCTTTAAGAAGCATCGCCACAGCAGCTTTTGCCGCTGCGGCAGCACAGCTTCCTGTCGTATATCCAAGCCGAAGTCCCGACCGGTTCCTCCCGATCTCCTGTTTCATTTTATGCTATTCTCCTGATATGCTTTACAATTCTTCCAGCATCTGCCGTGGATTTTCCGCCGCTTTTACTTTACCGAACACTTTCTCGATCACACCTTCTTCATCGATCAAATAAGTAGTGCGGACAACACCCATTGTTTTCTTTCCGTACATATTCTTTTCTTTCCATACATCATAAGCCTGAATACATGTTAACTCTGTATCTGAAAGAAGTGTAAAGGGCAAACCGTATTTTTCTTCAAATTTCTTATGAGATGCGACGCTATCCTTGCTTACTCCAAGCACAACCGCTCCTTTTTCTGAAAATTCAGGATATAATTCTCCGAAACCACATGCCTGTTTTGTACATCCCGGAGTGTTGTCTCTCGGATAAAAATATAAGATCACTTTCTTCCCTTTGTATTCTTCCAATGTGTGTACCTTTCCGTTCTGATCCGGCAATGCAAACTCCGGCGCTTTCATTCCTGCTTCTAACATTTGTATTTCCTCCTGTTTTTTATTTTATTCTTTTTAGCTTGTTCTTACATTTCCGCTTCTTCGATATGTTCTGCGAATATTTTTCTGATTCCTTCAAATTCTCCGAGTCCTTTTAAAATAACCCGGACTTCATATCCTTTTTCCTCCAGCTCGCTTTTCCATGAATCTTCTTCTCCTGCCATATCATTTTTTGCATGATCTCCGGCAACAAACATAAACGGCATAAGTACGACTTTTTTTCTGCCCGATATTTCCAGCTTTGCCATTACATTTCTCAAATCAGGAAAGCTTTCCACTGTTCCGACAAGAACCTGCTGATATCCAAGCGAGTGAAACGTATACTCTAACGTAGGATATGCGGAATTTGCATGGTGATCTGTTCCGTGTCCCATCAGAACGAGCATTTCATCTTCGCCGATCACCGTTTTTTCCATCACGGCATGAATTGCTTTTTTATAATCTTCCACAGAACTAAGAAGCGGTTTCCCTACATATACTTTTCGGAACAGGTGCATATGTTCCATGACTTCTTGCAGCATCCGGTCATTTTCTATCCCGTTGATCACATGAGTCGGCTGAACGATAACTTCTTCGATCCCATCTGCCGCCATTTTTTGCTAAAGCTTCGCCTACTGTTTGCACCTTTATATTTGCAGTGCGCTTTAATTTTTTATAATCATATTGCTTGTAAACGCCCTGTATACAACAGCTTCTTCAAACGTTTTTGCAAACTCCTTTTCGAGCACGTCAATCGTCTTTTCCATCGTGTCAATATGACTTGTTCCGAAACTGACTGCCAGAATTCCTTTTTTCATTTTACATCTCCTCTCATTTTTATTATTTTATTATTTCCCTGTTTTCTTAAATTCCCTTTGATGTTTTCTATTTCAAACTTTTCAGATCAAGTAAGCCTTGACTCCAGTTCTTCCCATGCTGCGCGGAGGCTCTTCTTTGTCTGATAAGACTTTTTTTTCTCTGTTAATTTGCGATACATACGAATGACTGTCGGTATTTCCAATTCTGCTTCTTTCAACGCTTCCTCATCCTGACAGATTTCCATCGTCTCTGCATGGCGTATCACTTTTCCTTCATGCATAAGCACAATCTCATCTGCCCATCCACAGGCATACTCTATATCATGTGTTGCGATCAGCACCGTAATTCCATTTTTTCCGTCAGCCTCTCGATCATCTCATTCACTTTTTTCGTATGTTTCATATCAAGCGCCGCCGCAGGTTCGTCTAAAATCATCACTTCAGGATGCATAACCAGAATGTCTGCAATCGCAACCTGTTTTTTCTGTCCTCCGCTTAAAGCATGAGTCGGCTCTTCCTGAAACGCAGAAAGCCCCAGTTCCTCGATTATCTGTCTGACCGCCTTTTCGGCAGTTTCTTCATCCGCCCCATGTTCAATATCCCGAAAGAGATTTCCTCATAAACACTTGCAGAAAAAATGCTGTTCATCCGGATTTTGAAATACGATCCCGACTTTTACGTCTGACATCTAAAAGTCCTTTTTTTCGTATATTCGATCGGTTTTCCATCTATAAAAATCCTTCCGGATTCCGGTCTTCTGATCCCGTTCAGGCAAAGAAAAAAAGTAGATTTTCCGCAGCCGTTTCCTCCCATAACCGCGACTTTTTTCCCTTTACGAATGTTCAAACTCAAGTGATCCAATGCCTTTATTTTACTTCCCTCATATGTATAATCTACATTTTCTGCACGAATCACATATTCCGTTTCTGATTCTTTTTTTTCTTCCTTTTCAATGTTCTCTTTTTTGTTTTCATATCTTTCATTTTATCCATCATATCATCCGTTCCGCCGCAGCTACAATTATCAAAACAAGCTCAAATACAGCCAACAATATCATTTCTTTCTTTTTCGCCGGAGTGTTCCTTTCTAGCACATTGATTGTTCCGTCATACCCTCTTGCTTCCATTGCATCATACAGCGCATTTGCTTTTCTCAAAGAAATAAAGAACAAAGCGGTCAGCATCTTTCCGAATGCACGAAGCTGTGTCCGATAATCTCTATTTCCAAGTCTTGCCTCCTGTGCTGTCATAATTGCAGACGCAGTATGAAGAAGAATAAATACAAAACGATAGATCAACATCATCAACTCAATCAGAAGCCTCGGCATATGCATTTTTCCTGAGCGCTCCCAGTATATCTGTCATCGTTGTGTTCAACGACAGAAAATAAAGACATGTCACTGCCGCCAGCGCCGTGATACATAAATTGACTGCCCAAAAAAGCCGATTCACGGCTTGCCGTTATATATATTTCCCCGACCGGCACGGCAAATGCATCCATAGGAACTTTCGATAGATTTCAAAAAAACAGCTCCTGTTCCGACGATCAAAAATACGATCGGAATCATCAGCAGTCGAACATAGCAGGAAAGAGGAATCTTCCCCTTTCCTACCGTCAAAATTCCATTTGCGATAATACGATCAAAGCCGCCGCATAGGAGCGGTCAAACACAGATCATAAGAGAAGAAACGGCATACAGTAACTTCTCTGCCGCACTGACATATCTTAATTTTGACCGGTAACACAATTTATCTATAATGATCATTCATCGCTCCTTTTATTCTCCTATGACTTTGCTTTTTCCCTCCAAAACTTCTAAAAGCATTATTCGCCCAGACTATCCGTCCACTTTTTTACGTTCCACGAACCGTCCCTATTATAAATGCGATGATTCCCACGCCTATCCCTGTCTGAATACAGAAAATAAGACTTTCTATCTCTCCGGGCAGTTCTCTGTCTAACGCAGTCTCCAAAACCGGAGTAAACCACGGCTCATATTCTCCGTGAATTTCTTCTACCATCACGCTTCCCGCATCATCAGAACCGCCGAATTCTGCTTCTTTTAAAACGAAAAGAGGAACAACGGCGATTAAAACAGCGGCGATCAATAATAAAATCACTGATTTTTTTGTTTTTTACTCATCTTGTGTCTCCCCCCTTTTTATTTTTTGAAAAAATCCTATACTTCTTAATTCCGGTTTTGCATATGTTTCCAGACCTATCACAATGACAACTGTAAGGATACCTTCTATCACGGCAAGCGGAATCTGTGTAGGCGCAAATACTCCGAGAAACTTAACAGCCGACGCTCCGACGCCTCCCGCTTCAGACGGATAGGCAAAAGCAAGCTGGATACTTGTCACACAATATGTAAACAGATCTCCTAAAAATGCAGCCAAAAAAATTACCGACTCTTCTGTTTACATTTATTTTCTGACATAATTTATAAATTCCAAAAGAGACGACCGGTCCTGCGATCGCCATGGAAAATGTATTTGCTCCAAGTGTTGTCAAACCTCCGTGAGCTAAAAGCAATGCCTGAAAAAGCAATACAATGACACCGAGCACGCTCACAGATGCCGGTCCAAACAAAATCGCGCCGAGCCCTGTTCCTGTCATATGCGAACAACTCCCTGTAACAGAAGGGATCTTAAGCGATGAAATAACGAAAATAAACGCTCCCGACATTGCGATCAGCGTTAAATTTCTTCTATTTTCTTTTACTTTGTTTTTCAATGAAATAAATCCTGCAATCAGAAACGGCAGGCAGACGACGCCCCAAGCAACGCAGTATTTAGCCGGAAGATACCCTTCCATAATATGCATTGCATTCGCTGCCGGGACTATGGCAAATACCGCCGCAAACACGATAGATGCCTTTAGTAAGAGTTTTTCATTTTTTTGACATGATTTTTTCCTCTCCTTGATCATAATCCCGTAATCTACGGACTCATTTGAAAGTGAATATTCTGACTTAGGGATCGATGCAAATATTCCGCCTTCCCACAGAATCTTATTCCGCAGTGGCAATATGGAATACCGCTCCTCCAATACAGCAACGGGTATTGTGCAGGATTCTCACCTGACTTCCTCACAGATATCTCAAAGTAACCTAACCTTATCTAAAGTCCGGTACAAAGAGCAATCTATACTTCTCTATCTGTTTATCTTTCAAACGTATGCCGAGCCCGACTAATACTCAATCCCTCTTCTAGCCCGGATTCCCCGGTCGTAAGGGTGTTTCACCTTGCAGATCTCAGATACATAATCCGCTTTCTCTACAAGGCGAAGGTCAGGATCCCGTCCTGTTAAGACAACTTCCAGACCTGTCGGTTTCTTTTCCAGAAAACAAAGAGCTTCCTCGTTTGGTATCAATCCATACCGGTATGCCGCCATAAATTCATCCATAACAAGTACGTCATAAGATCCGCCGGAAACTTTTCTCAAGACCTCATTCCACAGAGCTTCATATAGCTTCTTTACCTCTTTTTTTTTACTTTTCTGTCAGTTGTTTTATAGAAACCGTAAGATTTCTCCAGATGTAAAATCTTCAATGTCCGAAATGCTGTCGAGAATGTTTAATTCTCCCGAATTCTCATTTTTAAGAAAACGTGCAAAAAGCACTTTCTTTTTGCAGCCGCAGCTCTGACCGCCAGCCCGACGGCTGAGGACGTCTTTCCTTTGCCGTCTCCACAATAAATATGAATCAAACCTCGTTCCATCGTCTTTTACCTCTCTGTAAAAATCCTTTATATTTTACCACAAATATACACTCTGTGACAACATTTTGTGTTATACTAAGCTGAATCGGTATACACCGTACATAAAAATAACATTTTCCGTATTTATATTATCGGAACTGTCTTTATGAATGTAATATCAAAAACTATGATTAAATGATAAGGAGGAGCATTATGAACTTTACTTTTGCCCACAACAACTTAAATGTCTACGATCTGGATGCATCTTTGCGATTTTATAAAGAAGCTCTCGGTCTTACTGTCACACGTACAAAAGAGGCTGACGACGGCAGCTTCAAACTTGTTTATCTCGGTGACTCGACAACTCCTCACAAACTCGAACTGACATGGCTTCGGGATATGGACCGCCCTTACAATTTGGGAGATAACGAGATCCATCTTGCATTGAAACCGATGATTTTGATGCGGCACACGAAAACACAAAGAGATGGAATGCATCTGTTTGAGAATCCGGGATGGGATTATTTCATTTCCGATCCTGACGGATATTGGCTGGAGATCGTACCTAAAAATTTATAATATTAAAAAGGCAGTTTTTATGATCGCTGAAAAAACCCGGCGCACAGAGACGCCGGGTTTTCCGATTTCCAAAAAATATATTATACAAACTATGTCCGAAAGGAGTTTTCTTATGGAACATTATACATTGCCCCATCGGCACAATCAGTCAATGTCTCAGTTAATGAGTCATTTACCGAATATTGAAGAGTTTCAGACGACCGCAGATATATTTAAACAACTAAGCGATCCTACCCGCATCCGCATCTTCTGGATCTTGTGCCACTGCGAAGAATGTGTTATCAACATCGCTTCTATGATGGAAATGAGCAGTCCTGCCGTCGCGCATCATT
>ENA-OPYU01000742-OPYU01000742.1-human-gut-metagenome-genome-assembly--contig:-NODE-742-length-12347-cov-1.859002_pt1 | contig 12347 bp, 16 predicted proteins | sample MGYA00242637_ERZ504482 | MGnify/ENA primary metagenome ERZ504482 (study PRJEB26092, sample SAMD00036237) | human gut metagenome | host: Homo sapiens | study: EMG produced TPA metagenomics assembly of...
GGAAAGTTCCTTCGGATCTTTCAATATGCTTTGGGCGCATACCGATTGTATGCACAAAGCTAAAATAGCAGATGCTAAAAGCCTCATATAGTGTTTTATTGGTTCACGAAATAAAACAGCAAGCTTCTATTGATAATGTCTCAAAAAAGTAAACTGAATTGTTTTTGTATGACACGTGCTCTTATCCTGAAAGCTTGATGTTATTGTAAGACTTTAGCAGGTATTCTGGCTCTCCTTTGGTTAGAAACCTTCCCATTCCAACTTAGGAACAGTGGTTTTTGAACTTCTAACCAACTTCATGAGGATTACAGCTGCAGGAACAGCTCCGGATTCACACCGGATTCCCTCTCACCAAACTATGTGATAGCTTGATTACTAAAAATCGGAGGCAAAGATATGAATGTTTTCTAATATTTAGAAAATATATATGAAAAAAGTTTTTTTTGTAAGGTATGATATGTCTGTCCACTTCTATTAAGGAGAAAGAATATTTACATCATAAAGAAGATATCGGTAAATGTAATTGGCTGACAATTCGTAAGTAATACTGTTTGTCGAATCTTACTTCAAGCCTCTCGATTGATAGATCCTTTCTTTGGCCTCATTTATTTTCTGAAACTTCTCGTTGGCGGCCTTGCGGATGTCTTCTCCCAAACTGGCTACTTTGTCCGGATGATGCTTGACGGCCATCCGGCGATAGGCGGCACGGACTTCCTCGTCTGTGGCGGTCGGTTCTATCTCTAACACCTTGTAGGCATCGTCCAAGGAACTTCCTTTTAGGTTCAACATGGATTCGACTTCTCTATCAGACATTCCCATCGCCATCGCTACCTCTTTCAAGGCATTGATCTCGGCTGCGCACACATTCCCGTCACTCTTAGCGATCTCGGCGAGGAACGCAAGCAATTGCAGCCGCTCCTCATAACTTAGGTTGTATGCGATCTGGGTTCCGCATTCCCGGATGGTATTCTTGAATCCCATGTTGTTCTCCTGATCCATGCGTTTGGCTTGGTCGAAAAGCTTTAGCAATATCTCCTCACCTTGGCTTACGGCGATCTCGCCGAAGTTTCTCCGAAGGAATTGACGGACGTATTCCATCTCGCTATGCATGATCTTCCCGTCGGCACGGATGATATAGGATGCCATAACCAACATGGAGAAAAGGAAACTGTTACGTTCCCCGGCGTATGGGTCTCTTCGTATATATTCATCATCGTAATTGGTGCCGCCACCGAAAGACTGCCCCGTCATATTTGCCCCTTCCTCGAAGAAAGAGCCTAATATAATGCCGGCTAGAGCGCCTAGCGGTCCGAACGCCATAAATCCCAAGACGCCACCTATCCATTTCCCGATACCCATATTCCTGTTTATCTTATTTGTTGATTACCGATATGCAATATTCGTAAAAAAACGGGAAGGATATGCAAATGTGAAAGGCGGGTGTGTGAAGCATACCCGCCTTGCGGTTATTTGGAGAGTTGGATCTTGAATGTTTTCTCATTTATCCGGATGAGATACGTTCCGAAGGGCAATCCCTCGTAGCCCTGTAAGCCTATTCGCTTTTGGTAGCGTACAATCTTTTCATTGAGTGCGATCACCATCACTGGCTGTAGCTATTATTGTTCAATTTTGATCCCGAAAATTCGCTCTATTTCAAAAATATACCTTTTTGGTTGTTGTAAACAATACAGCTTCCATTTCCAATCGCCTTTGCACCCAACACATTCACCATTCTGTCATCCGTAAACAAACATTCCGACGGTTTAAGGCTATATTTGTCACAAAGGCGAAGATAAATTTCCTTTTCAGGCTTGATGAAATGTTCCTCACACGATATTACCACACCGTCAAGCAACCGGAATATGTCGAATTTCTCCATGACCCGGTAGATTGTGTCGCTCCAGTTCGTCAACCCATATAGTTTGAATCCGGATTGCTTTAATTTTTTAGAAGTACACGCATACCTTCAATCTCTCCTGTTATCTCTTCTAGATAATTATCTTTGAAAAACGTGAAGGCATCACTATATTCAGGATACCTTTTTCATCGCTCCGTCAATCATTTTATCAAACGGGATTATTCCACGGTCGCACATGTTTATAAATTTCGGATCTGATAGAATTTTGTGAAAACCGATTAGTGACACTTCATCATCCCCGAAATGTCGTTCAAGCAAGGGTTGCAAATCGTGATTTACGAGGACCTTGCCAAAATCAAAAATGAGGTTTTTAATCATTATCTTCGATATTTTTGAATTACACGGCAAGGATTGCCGACAGCTATGGAATTGGCAGGAATATCTTTCACGACAACACTGCCTGCTCCGATGACAGAGTTTTTACCGATGGTCACACCCGGAAGGATTGTAGAGCCGCCTCCTATCCATACACCATCTTCTATAAGGACAGGTCGGGCAATTGTGTCGCAGATGGACGCTCCGGGATGTGTCCTTTCCGGCATCCTTTCCGCAAGGTGAACGGAATGAGTTGCGGTATATATTTTCACATCGGGGGTCTATCATCACGTTGTTACCGATAATGATATTGTTATTATCGAGGAACGTACAGTTCATGTTCTACGATCACCTGTTCCCGCAATATCGATGATTTTTCCCATACTTCGCATCGGAAGTCTATGTCGATGTAAACATCCTTGCCGATACTTCCGAACATCTGCCGATAGATGCGCTGCTTTGCCTCATTGTCGGCATAATCCGTTTCTCTGAGTTGGTGTAGTAGCCTTTTGTTACGGACAGTCATTTCCGTTATTTCGGGCGATGAGCCGTCGAAAGGCTCCTCATCCATACATTTTTGATATTCAGTTTTCATGTGTTCAATTCATCTCATTGTAGAGTCTTATTCTTTATTTGAGCCAATTATTACGACAAGGTAACGCAAGCAAGAATAGGCAGCTTCAAATTGATATGCCTTCAAGCATACGTAAAGTTACACAAAATAGCTGAGAACACGAACAAACGAAATGTATAAAAACTGTACTTGCCTGTTGACTCTACAAAAAGTAAGGCCTTTTTCATTTAACATCTCATTTAAGTGGAGCTTCTTGTAAATTTTAGCATGCGCTATTGTTTTCGGTGGAAGGATTCAGGAAAACACGTACGACCTTTCCAGAAAACACGTACGACGTTTTTTCAAAAACATGTATGTGTTTTCGCAGAAAGATTATCCTGCTTTTTTTAATGTTGAGTTTTTAATGCTTTATGCATAAGCTTCTCTTGTGAGCTTATTGTACGGAATTTTACTTGGGATCCGTGTATTCCGTATATTCCGGCCTGGCTGAAGTGGATAGTTAAATAAAAAATACTATCTTTGCCCCCGAATCGGTTCCGCATATACCATTCGGGTATGTGGATTAAAAGGGAATCGGGTGTGAATCCCGGACAGTCCCGCTGCTGTGAAGCTCCGAAGAACATCTTGAAACAACACTATCGCCACTGGTTCTAGCGACCGGGAAGGCCTCAAGATGGGAGTCAGTCAGAAGACCTGCCATTCATTAAAGGCTGTTTTTGCTCGAGGGATTAGGAAAGCAGTACGAAAAGAATAAGAATCAATAGTTAATGATTTATGGAGAATTTATGTCCTCGTGGCGACATGATCCGTAAAGTGCTTGTTGCGAATCGAGGTGAGATCGCTATCCGTGTGATGCGCTCATGTAAGAGATGGGATTCGCACTGTTGCCGTATATTCGGAGACCGATCGTACCGCTCGGCATGTAATGTATGCCGGATGAGGCAGCCTTGATAGGCCCGGCGGCTTCCAAGGAAAGTATTTGAATATAGACAATCTGATCGCTGCGGCGAAACGGCACCATGCCGATGCGATACATCCCGGTTATGGTTTCTTGTCGGAGAACGCGGACTTCGCACGCCGTTGTAAGCAAGAAGGATTGATATTTATCGGCCCGTCAGCGGAGACGATGGAAGCGATGGGAGATAAGATCGCCGCACGCAAACGCATGATCGCCGCAGAGGTTCCTGTGGTTCCCGGTACGGAGCAACCGTTGCAAAGTGCGGAAGAAGCGCTTCGGGTTTGCGAAGAAATTGGTTTCCCTGTTATGCTGAAAGCTTCTATGGGAGGTGGAGGAAAAGGGATGCGCCTGATACATGAGAAGGGCGAGGTTGTCGAGGCTTATCATACGGCTCGTTCAGAATCGTTGTCCTCATTTGGTGATGATACGGTATATATAGAGAAATTCGTAGAGGAGCCGCATCATATAGAATTCCAGATATTGGGAGATAACCATGGTAATGTCATTCATCTATTTGACCGGGAATGTTCGGTTCAACGTCGTAACCAGAAAATAGTAGAGGAAAGCCCGTCTCCATTCCTAACAGCGGACTTACGTAAAGAAATGGGGGAAAAGGCTGTGGCTGCGGCTAAAGCGGTTCATTATTCCGGAGCGGGAACGATAGAGTTCCTTGTAGATAAGGACCGCCATTTTTATTTTTTGGAAATGAATACCCGGCTACAAGTAGAGCATCCTATCACGGAAGAAGTGGTAGGGGTGGATTTGGTAAAGGAACAAATCCGTATCGCCAATAATGAGGTTTTGCATCTTCGTCAAGAAGATCTTTTCCAACGAGGACATGCCATCGAGTGCCGGATCTGTGCGGAGGATACGGAAAATAATTTCATGCCTTCCCCGGGTATTATCCGGCAATTAACGGAACCGAATGGTATCGGGGTACGTATCGATAGCTATGTATATGAAGGGTATGAGATTCCGGTCTATTATGACCCTATGATCGGTAAATTAATCGTATGGGCAACGACACGTGCGTATGCGATCGAGCGTATGCGCCGGGTTCTATATGAATATAAAATCACGGGCTTAAAGACGAACCTCAGTTATTTGAAACGTATCATGCATAATCCTGATTTCGTGAAAGGGGAATATAATACATTATTTATCGCTAAGAATGCCCGGATGCTACAACGGTCTAACGGTAATAACGAGGAAATCGAGAATATCGCCATGATCGCCGCTTATATGGATTATTTGATGAATTTAGAGGAAAATACTTCTACCCAATTGGTGGATACACGTCTATCAGCCGTTGGCGGGAGTTTGGTTTACAAAAAGGTGTCTTACGGATTTAACGGGTATTGGTTATGGAAATACATATCGGAAATCGTGTGGCCGATGTGACATTGGTCAGTAAAGAAGGGAATAAAGTCCGGCTTTCTATCGACGGGGAAGCCGTATGATGTGGATATCGTGATGACGGAGAACGGCAGTTGTTCTGTCTTGCACGATGGGAACTCATTTAACGCGGAGATCATCTCCGGAGAAGATCATCGGAGTTATGACGTGAATATGTTCTACCGTTCCTATCATGTGGATATCGTAGATACCCAAAAGAAATATTTGCGTATGCGTAAAAGTGCGGAAGAGAAGCAAGATGACAAGATTGTCGCCCCGATGCCGGGTAAAGTCGTGGAAAATACCTGTGCGGAAAGGAGATCGCTTGGAAACGGGGGATACCGTGGTCGTACTTGAGGCGATGAAGATGCAGAGTAACTATAAGGTAAGCTCAGCATGCGTGGTAAAAGATATATTGGTATCCGAGGGAGATTCCGTTGATAACAATCAAGTGCTTATGACTTTAGACCTATTAAAAGATGATTCATATGAATAACGAGCAATTATATAAAGATTTTGAGGCTTTGAATAAAGAGGCCTCGTTGGGAGGAGGATTGAATCGCATTGAGAAACAACATGCTTGCGGGCGTATGACCGCCCGTGAACGAATCGAGATGCTGTTGGATAAAGGGACTTTCAATGAGCTGGATAAATTCGTGGTGCATCGGTGTACAAACTTCGGGATGGATAAGAATAAGATTCCCGGTGATGGAATGGTAAGTGGTTATGGAAAGATCGATGGTCGTTTGGTATTTGTTTACGCTTATGATTTTACCGCATACGGTGGGACCTTGAGTGCCACGAATGCCGCTAAGATCGTGAAAGTGCAACAATTAGCCTTAAAGAACGGAGCGCCGATCATCGCCTTGAATGACTCGGGGGTGCCCGGATTCAAGAAGGGTGAATAGCTTGGCTGGTTATGCTTCTATCTTTTACCAAAATACGATGGCCTCGGGAGTCGTTCCCCCAATTATCGGCTATTTTGGGGCCTTGTGCGGGGGGCGCTTGTTATTCCCCGGCTTTGACCGATTTTATTTTATGGTCAAAGAGCAAAGTCATATGTTTATCACGGGGCCGGATGTCGTAAAGGCGGTGACTCACGAGGTGATCGATAAGGAAGAGCTGGGCGGGGCGCAGGTACATAGCGGAAAAAGGCGGGGTCGCACATTTTGTGTGTGATACGGAAGAGGAGACTTTGATGAGTATCCGGGAACTTCTGAGTTTCCTGCCTTCTAATAATATGGAAGACGCTCCAGTTATAGCTTGTGCTGACGATGTGCGTCGGGTAGAAGAGTCGTTGCAGCATGTGATTCCGGAAGATCCTAATGTCCCTTATGACATCAAGGATATTATAGAGCCGATAGTGGATAATCATTACTTTTTCCGAGGTTATGCCTCATTTCGCTCGCAATATTGTAGTGGGATTCGCTCGTTTGGGAGGCCGTACCATAGGTATCGTAGGGAACCAACCTGCCTTTTTTGAGCGGGAGTCTTGGATATCGATGCTTCTGATAAGGCCGCACGTTTCATTCGCTTCTGCGATTGCTTCAATATTCCATTGATCACGTTCGAGGATGTGCCGGGCTTCTTGCCGGGCTGTACGCAAGAACATGCGGGAATTATACGCCACGGGGCAAAAATTTGTCTACGCTTATGCGGAGGCCACGGTTCCCAAAATCACGTGATTACCCGGAAGGCTTACGGGGGTAGCCTATATCGTAATGGCAAGTAAGCCTACCGGTGCCGATATAAACTTGGCATATCCGATGGCTGAGATTGCGGTGATGGGGGCTGAAGGTGCCGTGAATATATTATACCGGAAAGCCAACGATGAGGAGAAGAAACAAGCAATTCATGAATACACCGAGAAATTCTCAAATCCTTACCGGGCAGCCGAGCAAGGATTTATAGATGAAGTCATACAACCTAGAGACACACGTTTTAAATTGATTCAGGCGTTGGAAATGGCGAAAAATAAGAGCCAGAGTAATCCTCCTAAAAAACATGGAAATATTCCCTTGTAGTAATTATTATTTAAGGAAAATCAAAGCCTCTTCCTGTCGGGAGGATAGCTTAGAGGTTAAAAGATCCCGGTTCAATTGTTTTGTCCCGGGATTTTTTATTTGGATAATAAAAGTAAACAAAAAAGCGAAAAGATATGATATATACGGAAAACATGCTATCTTTGTTCCCGAATCGGTTCCGCATATACCATTCGGGTATGTGGATTAAAAGGGAATCGGGTGTAAATCCCGGACAGTCCCGCTGCTGTGAAGCTCCGAAGAACATCTTGAAACAACACTATCGCCACTGGTTCTAGCGACCGGGAAGGCTTCAAGATGGGAGTCAGTCAGAAGACCTGCCATTCATTAAAGGCTGTTTTTTGCTCGAGGGATTAGGAAAGCAGTACGAAAAGATAAGCAATATCTTAAAAGGAACAAAGACGTATGAAAAGGATCTGTTCGCACTGTCGTGCGACATTTGAATGGCCGGTAACCCTTTTGCCGGAAGAGGAAAGTTTGTCTAAATTATCAGCATAAGAAATAGAAAATATATTAGTAAATGTTGTTAGAATGGATGCCAGATTAAACTGGGATACTAAATGTTCAATATGTGTATCTCTGCCGAAGTGATTCGCCAGAGGTACATTTTTTTATCTTAAATTAATATATACATGAATAGATATGGAATGGATTAATGAATTGTTATGGGGAGAAGGGGTAGGGCATTCTATCCTTTTGTTATCCGTTGTGATCGCTCTGGGGATCCAGCTTGGTAAACTGAAGCTATTCGGTATCTCTTTAGGGATTACCATGGTACTGTTTGTCGGGATCTTTCTCGGGCATTTCGGTTTTACGGCGAATCCGTCGGTCGTTCATTTTTTTAGAGAGTTTGGTTTGATCTTATTTGTTTACTCGGTAGGTATGCAAGTAGGTCCCCGGATTTTTCTCTTCGTTTCGAAAGGGAGGGATCACGTTGAATATGCTTGCTTGCGGTATTGTTTTTCTAGGGGTGATTACTGCCTTGATTATACATTATATTACAGGCATTCCTATACCGACAATGGTAGGTATCTTATCCGGAGCAGTGACGAATACACCGGGATTGGGCGCTGCTCAACAGGCTTATTCAGATATGACGGGGATCTCGGATGAAACGATCGCTTTAGGATATGCGGTTGCCTATCCGTTAGGTGTGATCGGCATTATCTTGTCGATGATTTTTTCATCCGTTATGTTTTCCGTATCTCTTTTGCGAAGGAGACGGAACAATTGGAAGAAGAGACGGATACGGAATCGGGAGGAGAGGCTGTACCTATCTCTTTGGTGGTGAAGAATCCGGCGATTTTTGGTCGTAGCGTAAGTGAGCTATCTAAATTGTTGGAACACCGTGAATTTGTTATTTCCCGTATTTTACGTAACGATACGAATCGGATAGAGATCGTGGCGGGGAACACGGTATTGAATGGGGATGATAAGATTTTTTGTTATTACCGCAGAGCATGACGTGGAGGCGATAAAGACTTTTATCGGTCAAGAAATACAGATGGATCGTAAGCAATGGATTCCGGCGGAAAGCCAGTTTATCAGCCGGCGTAATTTTGGTTACCCGGTCTGAATCGAAACGGTAAGCGAATTAAGGGGCTTTGCAGGTTACGCCGTTTACATGGAATTAACGTGACTCGGATCAATCGTGCGGGGCTGGAGTTGGTAGCTACTCCTAATCTGGTCTTGCAAATAGGCGACCGGGTGACAGTGGTCGGTAGTGAATTGGCGGTGGAGAAAGTTGCCGAGACGCTGGGTAATTCAATGAAACGCTTGAATGAACCTAATTTGGTGACTATTTTTGTTGGTATAGTTTTGGGTATTATCGTGGGAAGTCTTCCTATTAGATTTTCCGGGTATTCCTCAACCGGTGAAATTAGGATTAGCGGGAGGTCCGTTGATCGTTGCGATATTGATAAGCCGGTTCGGTTATCGTTATAAATTGGTTACTTATACCACGCAAAAGTTCTAAATTTACTATTGAGGGGAATTAGGAATCACGTTGTTTCTCGCCTGCGTGGGATTGAGTGCGGGTGAAGGTTTTGTCGATACGATAGTCAATAAGGGTGGTGTAGCTTGGATCGGTTATGGTTTTATAATAACGTTATTGCCTCTACTGATTATCGGTTGTGTGGGAAGGTATTTTTATAAACTGAATTATTTTTACGTTGATGGGATTGATTGCGGGAAGTACGACCGATCCTCCTGCGTTAGCCTATTCCAATATGGCGGCAGGAAATGATGCGCCGGCGGTTGGATATGCGACGGTTTATCCATTGACCATGTTTTTGCGTGTGTTGACCGCACAGTTAATGATATTATTCTTTTCATACATAGAATAAATATTTTGTTGTTAGTAATGTTTAGAAAAGTGTAAACTCCCTAGCCTTCCGCCGAAGTGATTCGCCGGGGGGCTTTTTTGTTGCTAATCAAAAAGTAAACATGTATCTTTGCGGCCAATCAAGGTGTAGATGTTATCGATTCCGATAATAATCAGTAAAAGGGAATCCGGTGCGAGTCCGGAGCTGTACCCGTAGCTGTAAGTCCTTGGAGCCCCGGCAAATCTTGTTGCCACTGCCTATCGGATAGGCGGGAAGGTAGCCGACAGAGGGTGGACGAGCCAGAAAACCTGCCATGATTTTGTTATGCGACGTTTCGGGTGAAGACGTTGGTAAACCTAAGAATTATTATGCGAGATTTATATCTTATAAGATGTCTGTGCGTTTTTAGCGTATGGTTATTTTCTTTGGGTGTCGCTTTCGGTCAACAGATCGATACGACGGCCTATCACGAGCTTTCCGGGGTGGAAGTAGTGGAGAAGGTACGTCCGTCGGTCACCCGTGAAGGTACGCCTTTGCAAATTATGGACCGGGCGGGAATCGATCGCTTGGGAGTACAAGACCTATCCGAGGCCGTGAAACGCTTCTCGGGAGTTACAGTACAGGATTATGGGGGGATCGGAGGATTGAAAACGGTCTCGGTACGTAGCTTGGGAGCGAAGCATACCGCCGTCAGTTACGATGGGGTGACGATTACGGATGCGCAAAGCGGGCAAGTCGATATCAGCCGTTTCTCGTTGGATAACGTGGAGATGGTTTCCTTATCGATCGGACAATCGGATGACATCTTCCAAACGGCAAGGGTGTATGCCTCGGCAGGAGCCTTGAATATACAAACCGGAAAGCCCACGTTTAAAGACAAATCGTTTCATACTTATCTTAAGGTTAAGGGAGGTTCCTTCGGGCTTTTTAATCCCGTGCTGCATTATGATCAAAAATTAGGAAAGCGTTGGAGCGCATCCTTACATGGTGATTTCGTGCGTGCGGATGGGCAATATCCCTATACATTGATTAATGGGGAATTGGAGACGAGAGAGAAGCGTAGAAATAGCGATATCCATGCTTACCATTTGGAAGGTAATCTATTCGGCGATTTTGGAAGGGGAGGCGAACTTTCCTTTAAGGCGTACTATTTTGATTCGGAGCGGGGCTTCCCGGTTCTGTTAATTTATATAACAAGAACACTTCTGAACGATTATGGGATAATAACTTTTCGTGCAATCGGGGTATAAGAATGTTCTTAATGAGAAATTTACGCTACGGGCCATGGCTAAGTATAATTATGCTTTTACTCGTTATTTAGATATAAATGATAAATATGCTGCGGGCGAACAAGTCGATTTGAATACACAGAATGAGTATTATGGCTCTGTAGGTTTGCTGTATACTCCTATAAAGTATGTATCGGCGACGTTGACTACGGATTTAACTCGCTCTATGCTGGACAATAATTTTGTGAACGGCCCTAATCCAAAGCGAATGGCCTCTCAATCAGTACTAGCGGTGCAATATAAGAACAGTCGATTCACGGCTACCGCTAGTTTATTGGGAACATATATCACTGATAAAGTGGAGCAAGGGGAAAAACCGGATGATAAGAGGCGTTTATCCCGGCTGTAAGTTTGTCTTGGCGGCCATTCTCGGAAAGTACTTTGCGGATACGTGCCTCTTACAAAGATATATTCCGGGTTCCTACATTTACGGACTTGTATTACCTCCGTATGGGAAATACAAATTTGAAACCGGAAGAAACTTCCCAATATAATGTAGGGGTAACATGGAGTTCTTCCTGTGGGGATTGGCTGCGGCATTTCAGTATTTCGGCGGATGGATATTATAATACGGTGAAAGATAAGATCGTGGCTTTACCTACCATGTATGTTTGGAAGATGATGAATATGGCGAAGTGGATATTAAAGGGTAGATGTAATTTATCTACACAATTCCGATTGCCCTTACGAATGAGCTTGCTTTTGGCTTCCACTTATTCTTTTCAATACGCGGTTGATGTGACAGATCCGGAAGCTAAGAATTATAAGGATCAGATTCCTTATACACCTCGTCATTCTGGCACGGTTTCCGTAACCTTGGAAAATCCATGGGTAAATGTCTCTTATATACTGACTGCGGTTGGTGATCGTTATGCATTGCCGCAAAATATAGATCGGAACAGGATTGATTCTTATATAGAACAGAGTATTTCTATAAATCGAGATTTTCGTTTTCGATATTTCGGTTTGCGTTTGCAAGGTGAATTGTTAAATCTTTGCGAACGTGAATTATGATGTTATTCAGTATTATCCCCATGCCGGGCCGTTCTTGGCGTTTAAGTATTTGTTTATCCTATTAGTAAACTATAAAAAGTAAAGTAATGAAAAAGAAGAATTTAGTTTGTGTCTCTGCCTTGTGTGCATTGATGTCTTTCTCGTTTGTCAGCTGTGATGACGACAATGAGCCTTCACTGAACATACCAAATGTATCTGTAACTAATGTCAGTTTTACGGATGAGAATCCGGAAGCTTTAAAAGTTAGCGGAACCTTAAATTGGACAGCTCCGTCTTCTGTTGACAATGTAACAAAGTACGTGATTTATGGTTCCTCTGATGGAACCGCTAAAGATATGAAAATTGCGGAGGTAGAAGTTGGAACACATTCATATGCTATTACGGATGTCGTAAATATAGGCTATTTATTAGTTATAGCCGCAAATGCGGAAGGTGAGTCTTCTGTTTATGCTTCCGTAAGAGTTATTGAATTTTGTGAAGGATAGTTCTTTCATGGCTTTATATTTCTTGAATTCGGG
>ENA-OPYU01000743-OPYU01000743.1-human-gut-metagenome-genome-assembly--contig:-NODE-743-length-12344-cov-3.010477_pt1 | contig 12344 bp, 18 predicted proteins | sample MGYA00242637_ERZ504482 | MGnify/ENA primary metagenome ERZ504482 (study PRJEB26092, sample SAMD00036237) | human gut metagenome | host: Homo sapiens | study: EMG produced TPA metagenomics assembly of...
CAAAATCACCTTCTGGACAACAGGACGGGAATTCAAAATTCATACCACAGACTATTCCAGGGAAGGACAGGAAGTCGGACTGACCTTTTTTCCCGGAAGATATTCATGTTATGTCAAAGGTGGGATATTAAAGATGAAGAAATTTTCGCAGCTTGCCCTGCCTTATATTATATGGGCAATCCTCATGCTGGTTCTCCCTATGGGACTCATTGCTGTCTATTCAGTGATGGAGCAGGGAAACAGCATTGTCCCCTTTGCCTTTACTCTAGAGCATTACTAAAAAGTTTTTACCGACCCTGACTTTTTGCTGATTCTCTGGCGTTCTCTGCTGATTGCCCTGAAAACCACAGTTATCTGTCTGTTTCTGGGTTACCCTATTGCATACTTTATTGCAAGAAGCAAAGAAAAGACCCAGAATATTCTGATTCTGTGCATCACAATCCCTATGTGGATTAACATGCTGGTGCGTACTTATGCGTGGATTGGCCTGCTAAGTGAGGGCGGATTGATTCAGCGTATATTAAGTCTTGTTGGACTTGGAAACACAGAACTTCTCTATACAGAAGGCGCTGTGCTTCTTGGAATGGTATATAACTTCCTTCCCTTTATGATTTTGCAGATACAGACTTCTCTTAGCAAAATGGATCACTCTCTTCTGGAAGCCAGCGCGGACCTGGGAGCAAGTCCTGCCATGGCATTTCTTAAAGTGACCCTGCCTCTGTCTCTGCCTGGTGTGATTAATGGTATTACTCTGGTATTTCTGCCTGCTGTCAGCTCTTTCTTTATCCCGAAACTGCTGGGCGGCGGCCAGTATTTCCTCATTGGTAATATATGATTGAAAACCAATTTATCACTGTAGGAGAATGGAATTTCGGAAGCGCCATTTCCATGATTATGGCAATTATTATGATGCTCCTGATGATGGCAGTAAGAAAAGCTGAAACCAGAAATCAGGGCGGGAAGGAGGACTAGACTGTGAAAAAGAAAAAACATCCCTTTGGGAAGATACTTATGATTCTCACACTGGCCTTCTTCTACCTTCCTATTGTATATATGATTGTATTTTCCTTTAATGAAGGGAAATCTCTCACCCACTTTACCGGATTTTCCCTGCGCTGGTACGCCCATATGCTGGAATCCCAGGATATGATGTCCGCACTTTCCACTACCTTCAGCGTAGCGATTCTGGCAACGTTGATTTCTACCATAGTGGGTACCATTGCCGCCATTGGTCTGAGCAAATCCAGAAAGATTGTGCGGCAACTTATGGAACAGGTAAACAATCTGCCTATGATGAATCCGGAAATTGTAACGGCTATTGGTTTTATGCTGCTGTTTATTACCTTCCGTATTGAAAAGGGCTATGTAACCATGCTGCTGGCGCATATTGCCTTTTGTATTCCTTATGTCATGCTGTCTGTGATGCCGAAAATCCGCTCTCTGGACCCAAACCTGGCGGACGCGGCTATGGACCTTGGCTGTACCCCATGGAAGGCGCTTACCAAGGTCATTGTGCCACAGATTACTCCCGGTATTATCTCCGGCTCTTTAATTGCCTTTACCATGTCTGTGGATGATTTTATTATCTCCTATTTCGTAACAGGAGGCGGCGTAAAGAATTTAAGCATTATGGTGTACACCATGAGCAAACGTGTTAATCCAAGTATCAATGCTATTTCCACCCTGGTGGTAGTGATTATCACCATTGCCCTGATTCTCATTAATGTAGCCCCTGTACTGGCTGCAAAGCGCCGGCAGAAAGATACCATCAGGAAGAAAAGCCACGTATTTTCCTTTTCCCTGGCTGCTGCCGCCCTGGTTCTTGTGGTGTGCTTTATCCGTTTTGCCGGTCAGAAGCAGGACCGCCCCTTTGAAGGACAAACCTTGCATATCTACAACTGGGGAGAATATACCGGTGAAAATATTGTCGCAGCCTTTGAAAAAGAAACCGGTGCCAAGGTAGTTATGGACAACTTTGATTCTAATGAACAGATGTATATCAAAGTGGCAAATGATGAGTCTTATGACCTGCTGGTGCCAAGTGATTACATGATTCAGCGTCTGATTCAGGAAAACCTTCTGCAAAAGCTGGATCACTCCAGACTGGACTGTCTGAATCTGCTTTCCAAGGATGTAACAGGGCTTCCCTATGACCCTGAAAACGAATATTCTGTTCCTTATTTCTGGGGAACCGTTGGGATTGTCTATGATAAAACAAAAGTGGATATCAAAGATTTAGAAGAACAGGGATTCGGAATTTTCTTAAATGAAAAATATAAAGGAGATATTTACCTCTATGATTCAGAGCGCGACTCCTTTATGATGGCGCTGAAAAACCTGGGCTATTCCATGAATACAGAAAACGAAAAAGAAATTCAGGAGGCCTATGACTGGCTGGTTACCTGTGTAGAAACCATGGAACCGGAAATCGTAACAGACGAAATCATTGACAACATGGCGCAGGGACGAAAAGCTCTGGGATTGATATATTCCGGAGATGCCACTTATATTATGAGTGAAAACGAAAACATGGGTTATTTCCTTCCAAAGGAAGGTACCAATCTCTGGTCTGATGCCATGGTCATCCCGAAAAATGCCAAAAATCCGGAACTGGCTCATGCGTATATCAATTTTGCCACCCAGTATGAAGGCGCTTATGATAACTCCAGTTATGTGGGTTATACTTCTGCCAATCAGGAGGTTCTGGAGGATTTATATGGAGAAGGCGGCGAATATGAAGGCATCAACGCCTATATTCCAAGAACAGATAATGAATTAGATGAAGTATTTGAGTATAATGAAAAGACGAAAAAAATCATGGGCGATTTGTGGAGCCGAGTAAAAATCGCGGCAAGCAATGCCAACTAAAGCAAACAAAGTAAAGGAATGGTTATGAATCGTATCTTTGAATATACCATCTCTCCCACTGATGCACCTTGCACGGTGGGAGAATTTTTGAAACAGAAGGGGTATTCCCGCCAGATTATTATTCATCTGAAAAAAACAGAAAATGGAATTCTGCGAAACGGTGTCTGGGCTTATGTAAGAACTCAGCTTTTCCCCGGAGATTCCCTGAAAATAACTCTTGTAGAGGAAAATGCATCGGAAAATATTCTTCCAGTTCCCATAGAACCGGAAATTGTCTACGAAGATGAGGATTTAGTTGTTGTAAACAAACCCTTTGATATGCCGGTGCATCCCTCCATCCACAATTATGATAATACCCTGGCAAATGCCATGGCCTATTATTATCAGCAACAGGGAGAAACTTTTATTTTCCGCTGTATCAATCGGCTGGACCGGGATACCACCGGACTTCTGATTCTGGCAAAAAATGCGCTGAGCGCATCCATTCTCTCTACAGCTATGAAAAATCGCCAGATTCACAGAACTTACCAGGCTGTGGTATCCCAGATTCCTGCTCCCCTTGCAGGAACCATTGACGCTCCCATTGCAAGAAAGGAAGCTTCTGCCATAGAGCGCTGTGTGGATTTTGAAAAAGGAGAACGGGCAGTCACCCATTATAAAGTCTTAAAAACCAAAGGTTCCCTAGCTCTGGTGGAGCTTTCTCTGGAAACAGGACGCACCCATCAAATCCGTGTTCACATGGATTATATTGGCTGTCCCCTGTTAGGAGATTATCTCTACCATCCTGATTTTTTCCTAAAAATTCAACCGGGTAGCGCTGCATTCTTATGCTCTCTCCTTTTCTCATCCTGTTACGCAAAAAGCCCATGGAATTTCATATGCCCCTTCCAAAAGATATGGCAGGACTGTTCTCCTAAAGAGAACCTCCTGCCATTTTTTCCATTCTTTTGCTGTATCTGATTCAATTTTCCCATCCATAATGCGCACCACACGTTTTGCCTGCTCTGCAATTCCATTATCATGGGTAATGAGAATCACTGTTCTGCCGCCTTCATGGAGTTCTTTTAAAATATCCAAGATTTCCTTGCTGGAAGCTGTATCCAGATTTCCTGTGGGCTCATCTGCCAGAATCACCGGCGGTTTTGCAGCAATCGCCCTTGCTATGGCTACCCTCTGCTGCTGCCCTCCTGACATTTCTGCAGGCTTATGTTCCATGCGGTGTCCAAGTCCCACCATTTCCAGGGCTTCTTTCGCCAGCTCCCGCCTTGTTTTCTTATCAATTCCCCGATAAATCAGCGGCAATTCCACATTTTCTATTGCCGTAAGATTAGCAATCAGGTTAAATCCCTGGAAAATAAATCCAATCTCTTTGTTTCTGACTGTGGATAACTGGCTGTCTGTCATAGTAGATACATCTGTTCCATTCAGGAAATATTTACCTGATGTGGGAATATCCAGACATCCCAGCATATTCATAAACGTAGACTTTCCGGAACCGGACTGACCGATAATTGCCACAAACTCCCCACGGTTGATTTCCAGATTAATGTGGTCTAATGCACGGACCTCATTTTCACCCGGATTATAAATCTTGCATAAATCTACTACTTTAATCAGGTGTTCCATACCCTCTTCCTTTCTTCTCTGCAACAGGGATGCATGGCTTACGCCTTACTTTCCCTGCATTGCCTGACGGTTTTTTAACGCTCCCATAAAATAAAGAACCGGGAAAGTCAATGCAGCTATGCCTGAAAGCAACGCTGAACTCCAAACCTTTGAAATCACGCCTGCAATCACGGTATTAAAAAGCACAAAATTATCAAAAGATCCCACATGCAAAACAAATTTGGGATTTTTCAATTTTATTACAGTTACGCACTCCAAAAATCCCGGCAACCAGATATAAAATTCCCTGGATTGAAGAAGTGGCAGCGCTTAGCTGGGCTTTTTGTACTGTAAGCCCCATCTCCTGAAAAATAGCCGCTGTATTTGGTGCAAGCTCCTCTTTGGGAAGACTGAGCATGCTCACTAATGCAGAGCTGTAAACTGACTGGAGTATGCAAAACACACCGCCGATTATCAAAAGAATCCCGGTAACTTTTAACAGCCCCTTTCCAGGCGCTCTTTGTTCCATAATCAAAGCCCTCTCTTTTATTTGTTTACAATGCCCGTATTCTCGGTACTTCGTCTACATGAAGATATCTGCTTAGCGCTTTGATAATAATATCATGGTTCAGGAAATGACTCTGATTGGTCACCATAATCACACCAATGACCCCTACCTCTTCCACACGGATGGGGAAACCCTCCGCCCAGACAGGAATATTCCTTTTCGTCCAGGCCGATTTCTTCCATGCTCTCACCATTTCGTTTTAATTCGCTGTACAGCAACATGGTACTCTTTTCCATGCGGCGCACAGCGGCAAACATCTTATCCATCCAGACCGCATTATTTAAGGTAGTGCCGTTTCCTGCATATTTAAATACGGTATAGCCATTATTCAAACGGATTTCCACTGCGGTATCCACATCCAGCCTTTTGGATTCTGCTACCAGCAGCGTTCCAAGCGCCCATGCGTCCTCATTGGTAAAATGATTAAACTGCAGAATCTCCTCTTGCATCGCCAAAACAGAAATAATCTCTTCTACTGTCATAACAGACACCTCCTGTCTCTTACCGGATTCTGTCCGGAAAACCAACTTTACGCTGTACCTTTCTCAAGGTTTTATTTGCAAAATACTGAGCTTTCTCAGCATTTTCCTTAATAATGGAATCCAGATATGCCTTATCCTTTTCCAATCTTGCCACTTCATCCTGAAGAGGTTTCAGTACGCTTACTACTGCTTCCCCTACTCCAAGTTTCAGTTCTCCATAGCCCTTTCCTTCAAATTCTCTTACTGCCTCTTCCGGTGTTTTTCCTGTGCAGGCACAGTAAATATCCAGCAGGTTCTTAATTCCCGGCTGCTCTGGTCTGTATGCAATACATGCTTCAGAGTCTGTCACTGCACGTTTGCACTTTCTCATAATAGTATCCGGGTCATCCATAAGATAAATACTGCCATTTGGATTTTCATCTGATTTTGACATCTTCTTAGAAGGCTCCTGGAGACTCATGATTTTGGCGCCAATTTTGCCGATATAAGCTTCCGGTACAGTAAACACATCTCCGTAAATATTATTAAACCGGATAGCAAGATCACGGGTCAGCTCCAGATGCTGCATCTGGTCAATTCCCACCGGCACAACATCTGCCTGATACAGCAGAATATCTGCTGCCATCAATACAGGATAGGTAAAAAGACCCGCATTGATGTTATCTGCATGTTTTGCTGATTTATCCTTAAACTGGGTCATGCGGTTCAATTCGCCCATGTAAGTAAAACAGTTTAAAATCCATGCCAGCTCTGCATGTCCTGATACATGGGACTGGTAATAAATACAGTTTTTCTCAGGATCCAATCCTGCCGCAATGTACAAAGTCAGAAGAGCCCTGGCTCTTTTTCTCAGGGTTGCCGGGTCCTGGCGTACTGTAATCGAATGCATGTCCACTACGCTATAAAAGCATTCGTATTCATCACTTAATGTTACCCAGTTTTTCAGAGCTCCCAGATAATTTCCCAAAGTCAGGTTTCCGGTTGCCTGCATACCACTGAATAAAACTTTCTTATCGTTTATCATCTTTCTGTCCTCCAACTACCATTTCGCTTGTTCTCTATTTTAACACGTTTTTTTACCAGGCTTCAACCTCTGTGTCACTTCTCACTGATAATCAAAAATCATAGGCGTAGACTGGTAATTTGCCCTCTCTTCCTGGCTCCAGACTTCCTTCCAGACATTTTCCCTCCACTTCGTTTTTTCTCATATCCCAAAGCCTTTAGGGTTTCCAAATCCCACTTGGGTCTGGCAATCTGGCTTAAAGGTACTTCTCTTGCGATTTCTTCCATAGCGTCAATATCTGTACAAGTGTAATGATCCTCCATCTGGAGGTTTTCCACCCGCTTCCTGTCTTCTTCATATTCTTTTCTCTTTTCTTTATCAAAAAGATGATGATACCAGTTGGCGTCATAATTGAACATTTTTCCTCCTGGTTTCAACACCCGCATCCATTCCTCATAGGCTTTTTCCGGTTTCTCCAGATTCCAGGTAAGGTTTCTGGATACCACAGCATCAAAAGTCTCATCCTCAAAGTCCAGCTTCTGGGCATCCATCTGTTTCCAGGTAATCTGTTCTGCCAGTTCTCCTGCATTTTTCCCGGCTTCTTTTAACATTTCTTCTGTATAGTCCACTGCTGTTACCTGATATCCTGCTTCTGCCAAAAGAATAGCAAAAAATCCGGGACCTGTTCCCACATCTAAAACTTTCACATTTCGCGGTTCTCCTTTTGGAAGATGTTTTTTCAAGTTTTCTGTCCATTTCTGTCTCTGATTCGTTGCCAGTTCTCCCTGGTTTACCTCCGAATATCCCTCTGCTCTTCCGGTCCAGTATGCTTCGATTTTATCTATTAATTCCATGTGTATACCTCTTTTCTTATTTGGTAATTTTACCAATAATCTTCTGGAAGTATAACATGCTTTTTTCATTTTTTTCATACCCTTCCCAGTAAGGAATCTGATTTTATCATTTTTTTTGTTGCAGCACCATGAAATATAGGATTCCCTGTCCATTAATTGTTTGAATCTTTCCTGAATCAGTAAGATACTCTTGTTTTTAAATTTCAAGAATTTCATAGACGGAGCTGTCGCACGAAACAATATTTTGTACAACAGCGCCAAGATATGTTTTGGCAGTACAAAAGCACCACCGACTTGATTTCAATTTTTATTTTTCTTTGGATTGCAGATACCTCTCCATATCCTCCTCAAAGGCCTGTAAAGAAGCCGCTCTGGCAGCAAGTTTGTGCAGCGCCTTTAAGTCTTCCAACGTTTCCAGGCCTGCAATCCTGTCCTGAAGTTTTTCCGAAATCTCTCCCAAATCTTCCAGAAGTTCTAAAATAGCTTCTCTGGTTGCCTCTATTCGCCCCTCGATTCTGCCCTCCAGTCTTCCTTCCTGCTTTTCCTCCCGCAGCATTTCTTCAAAAATCATATAGCGTTCTCCCATCTCGCGGTCTATCTTGATACTGTGAATGGTCTCCTGGAACTGTTTCACCAGTTCATCCTGAAAATCCATTTCACTTTCTCCTAAATCAGCCGTCACAAATTTCAGGAATCTGACAAGTTCTTGCGGTACTTTCTCCTCATTTTCTCCCTTGGTACTCAGAACGATGGTACAACTTCCATCATCCAGCTTCACATTTTTATTCTCCTTGCACTCATTCCCAAAAGTATAGCAATACAAGCGTTCTCCAAAAGGATCAAAGTCACAGACGAAAATCACAACTGTATCTGGCAGGGTTTCATAAACCTCCCCGCTTGCCAGCGCCTCCATTACCATCTGGCTGTGGTAATACCGGCTTCGTTTTCCAAGAGCTGACTTTTTCTTCACCTGCATTTCCACGTTATAATGTGTATGATTCTCATCTTCCGCGTAGATATCCAGACGGACACCTTTGTATTCCGGATGGTAGACAATGCTTTTCTCCTTGCTCACTACTACCTGTGCAATGGAAAAACCAAGCACCATTTCAAGGAATCCCTTACAGTTTTCTTCCACGCTCATAACTGCGCCAAAAAGAAAGTTATCTTTAATTGTCAAATCCTGTAATGTTTTTCGTTTTTTCATATTTCCTCCAGTTCTACAGAGGAATCCTATGACAGAATTATAGCACAGGCTTATGAAAAAGACTATACCTTTGACAGAAACATTGAAACTATTAAATTAAAGAAAGATTTCTTGCTTCTCCTGACAGAAATGCTTATAATGAAGAAAAACAACAAAAGGAGATTTTTAACATGGAAAAAATTCGCAAGCTTTACTATTGACCATATAAAATTAAAACCAGGAGTTTATGTATCCAGAAAAGATGTTGTAGGTGACCAGATTATTACCACCTTTGACCTACGAATGACCTCCCCAAATGATGAACCTGTTATGAACACCGCAGAAGTTCATACTATAGAACATCTGGGTGCTACGTTTCTCCGCAATCACAAGGAATTCGGCACAAAAACCATTTATTTTGGACCCATGGGATGCAGAACAGGGTTTTATCTGCTTTTGGCCGGAGACTATGAATCCAAGGAGATTGTGCCATTAATAACAGAAATGTATACCTTTATTCGGGATTTCCACGAAGAAGTACCTGGGGCTTCTGCCAAAGACTGCGGTAACTATCTGGACATGAATCTTGGCATGGCAAACTGGCTGGCAAAAAGATATCTGGATGAAGTTCTTACCAATATTTCAGAAGACAGGCTGATTTATCCGGAGTAGAAAACACCTGAAGTTTTGGAGGTGAATCTTCATGAAAAAGAGACTTGCATTATTAATATATCCTGAATTTAGTTTGCAGGAAATTGCAAATCTGCTACGCTTATTTAGATGGAAATATGATACTGTAACAGACATCATTTATACCGAAAAAACAGTTGTAAAAAGTGAAGAAGGTATTACTGTTATGCCAGTAAAAACCTGTGATGAATTTTCACCAGAAGACTATGATTGCTTACTTTTATCTGGTTGTAGTGATATACGAATGGCACTTCGTAATCAGAAATTAAATACCTTTCTGAAAAGTTTTAAGGACAACACAGACTTTATCATAGCTGCGATTTGCTCTGCACCGCTGTTTTTAGCACACGCGGGATTACTGCGTGGAAAAAAGTATACTGATTCTCTCTTTATGGAAATGAGAAGCTTATTTTACTTCATAGAAGAAGAAATTTTTTACCCTTCCAGTAGTTGAAGATGGAAATATCATTACTGCTAATGGCGCAGCCTTTAACGATTTTGCAGTCCATCTTGCAAAAAATTAGGCTATGAATGCCAAAGCCCTATTCTTTCCGGCTATATTGAGGACTGGAAAAAGAATGATTATTTACATCATTTAACCACGGAAGAACAGGAAAATTTTGTAAAAGAGTTTCAGAATTTCCTATGCAACCAATAGTTGCATAATAGTTGGTAGAAAAACTCCTCTTTTCACTGTAAAATAATGGCTGGAGGTGATGATATGACACTTGGTGAAAAGCTAAAATCATGCAGAACAAAGAAAAAATTATCCCAGGAAAAAGTAGCCGAACTTGTAGGAGTAAGCAGACAGGCAGTCACAAAGTGGGAAAATAATCAGACTGTACCCAATTCCAATAACTTAATAACACTGGCATCTATTTATGGTGTTTCTTTAGACGAATTGGTTACAGAAAAACAAGAGGACGAAAAAAGCGAAAATCCCATCTTACGTTCCAACTTAATCTTACTGGCAATTATATTGCAGGCAGCATGTATCAATGTTGCCATGCAGCCTTCTCTGGTTGCAGACATTCCCTCTCTTAGAATGTTCAATTTGGCAATTAAATTTTACCATTACTTGGTGTATCAATCTGGATGAGTTTAAATTTGAGATATGAAAAAGACCCTGTGCAGTACAGAAAAAATACGAAAATCGAATTGCTCTATTGCCTTGTTCAGGTAGCAGTTCTCCTCTTTGGACATTACAGCAAATTGTATTTTTTAGGTACTTTGCTTTTGGTAGTGGTTGCATCTTTTTATATCCTTGTCATCAATCCAAAGTACATGAACAGGCAACTAGCCAGATCAGGAAAACATCAAAAATAAAAAGGAAAGCCTTCCTGAAAAGGGCAGAGCGGAGGAATCATATGCTTGAAATTCGATATGTACAGCCAGAAGATAAAGGTTTTTGGTATCGCCTTGATAAACATTTGTCAGAACAGGAATTCAACCATAAGATCAGTCAAAAAATGAGGCTATGTATTGTTGGAGAATCACATTCCCATTGGCTGCTCCGCTACAATCTTTTCTGGGATAATACGCCTTTTTGTACCATGTTGTTCATTGATTGGCAGCATCAGGGAAAAGGTTATGGCAAAAACTTATGACTTATTGGGAACACGACATGAAATCCCAGGGATATGGAATGCTTTTAACCTCCACTCAGGTAGATGACCAGGCACAATATTTTTACAGAAAACTGGGATACAAAGATTGTGGTGGTTTTGTCATAGACATCCCCCAATATGCACAACCCATGGAACTGTTTTTCATAAAGAGTATTTAAGAGGTGACATTATGACAGAATACCGCACATTACATGAACCTGAAATAAACCGTACTCTCTTCCAGGATTTTATCCGCAGACAGGTAGTTACCAAATGCTGGCGCAGGGAGCATGGACAATGGATAATAAAGGATGCCCCCTTTATTGACGATTGGACAGAAGAAGATTATCTGGTCCTTATAGACTGTCTGAAACATACCATTTCTACAGGCGGTCTTGTCCATGGAGCATTTGTAAATCATAGTTTAAAAGGTTTTGTTGCTGTTTTACCGGAAATCTTTGGCGGAGAAAACCAGTACATGGATTTAGCTGCCATCCACGTTTCCCAGGATATGCGAAACAGTGGTATTGGAAAGGCTCTCTTTCTTACCGCCAAACAATGGGCAAAAGAAAAAGGAGCAAAAAGCTCTACATCTCCGCCCATTCTGCTGTGGAAAGCCAGGCATTTTATAAAAAATGGGATGCGTGGAGGCAAAAGTTTATCACCCAAAACATGTGGAAGAAGAACCTTTTGACTGCCAGTTGGAGGTAGGGTTGTAGGCTATGAGAAGGAAAGAACGTGAAGTAACAAATAGAAACGAAGTATTAAAAATAATTGAAAAAACCAAAGTTCTCCATCTTGGTTTATTTGATGATCCATATCTTATGTAGTTCCTTTATACTATGGATATGAGTACCAAAATGGCCTTTTGATGTTTTATATGCACAGCGCTAAGGAAAGACACAAACTTGATTTAATCCGCCAAAATCCAAGAGTCTGTATTACATTAGAAACAGATGTAGCCCTTATCTCCGGCGATGAAATTCCATGTATGTATGGTTCTTCTTTCGCCTCAGTAATGGGAAAAGGCGTTGCAGAGCTTGTTGAGAATCCCCAGGAAAAAATCCATGGTTTGAGCCTACTCATGCTGAATCAGACTGGAAAAAAATTTGAGATCAATGAAAACATGGCTGCCACTGTGGAAGTAATTAAGGTTGCGATAAAAGATTTCACAGCAAAGGCTCATAAAAAAGTTATTTTACAAGGAACAGCCATAAATGAACCTGCTAAAGACAATGACTTATTCTTCACCTGCAGTCTCATTGATTATATTGCCAGAAAAACCAAAAATAAAAGGAGTGTAGTTGTAAATGCTCTTGGTCAAAGACAACTGGAAAAAACTATATGCTTTAGCGGATATCTATCATAGTGATAACATAGAACAAGTCAGTGATGATTTTATCCAACAGTCCAACATTCAAATGGAACTTTGATAATGTAAAAGAATGTAGTTATAGCATTCCATCTTATTGGGATATGGG
>ENA-OPYU01000744-OPYU01000744.1-human-gut-metagenome-genome-assembly--contig:-NODE-744-length-12315-cov-4.701510_pt1 | contig 12315 bp, 12 predicted proteins | sample MGYA00242637_ERZ504482 | MGnify/ENA primary metagenome ERZ504482 (study PRJEB26092, sample SAMD00036237) | human gut metagenome | host: Homo sapiens | study: EMG produced TPA metagenomics assembly of...
AATGTACTTGGCGAGATGGAAACGTTGTTTCATCTGAAAGAGCAGAAAGAAGAAGAACATTACCGCAAGCTGGACAGCCTGATCAGACAGCAGCAGCAGATCAGACGCGAGAGTGTGAAGATATCACCGGTTGGAAAGTTGAGAAAATTGCTGGAAGGATAGCATGAAGTGAACAAAATGATGGAGTATAACATGATTTTTTAAGGACAAGTTTATGCTGCAAAAAAGGGGGCACGGATCAGACATTACATCTGATCCGTCCCACTTTTTTAGCCTATATACTTACTGGGCTATGTTGGCTGCCAGGCAGCCATATCTGAATTATTCAGCAGAGATAGCTCCTGTTGGACATTGTGCAGCACAAGCTCCACAGTCTACGCAAGCATCAGCATTGATTTCGTAGTGATCTGCTCCCTGAGAGATTGCTCCAACTGGACATTCAGCTTCGCAAGCTCCACAGCTTACACATTCATCGCTAATTACGTGTGCCATAGTATGTATCCTCCTTTTCTTGTGGCAGAATGAACTCTGCCTATTTGTGTTTATTTTAATACAAATGAGCCAAATATACAAGTCTATTTTGTGCTCTGAATTTAATACAAAGAAAAAGAGTTTCAATCAGAGCACAAAAAGACTAGAAGACAACAGAACAGGGACCGGAACAATTTGTCTTAAAGTTCTTCCGACAGTTTGTTCAGACGCTGCTTTTCATGCTTATATGCAGCGAGAACAACACGTTTGGCAGCCTCTGCATCTTCTTTACTTGGTTCTGGAGTATCCTTTAACGGATAATCCATATGAAGGTTATCATATTTTGCCTTTCCCATAGAGTGGTAAGGAAGAATATCAAGCGCTTTGACATTGTTCAGTGTTCCGAGAAATGTGCCAAGTTGTTCCAGATATTCTTGATAGAAAGTGATGCCGGGAACAATCACATGGCGTACCCAGATCGGAATGTTTTGCTCATCGAGATAGCGTGCAAATGCCAGGATACGCTCATTGGAGTGTGCAGTCAGTTTCTTGTGTTCTTCTCCGTTGATATGTTTGATGTCAAGCATGATCAGGTCTGTGACCTGAAGGAGCTTTTCCAGCTTTTCCATAAATACTGCATTGGATGGACTGAAACATAATCCCAGAAGTATCGATACAGGTGTGGATATGATCTTTCTTCAGCTTTGTAAAGAGCTCGATCAGAAAATCCATCTGCATCATTGGTTCACCGCCTGTCACAGTCACACCGCCATGGCGGTAAAATGGGAGATTAGAGTAGAAGCCTTCGAGTACTTCCTCTACACTTTGTTGTTCTCCGATCGATTTTGGGCTCCCATGTATCTGGATTGTGACAGTACAGACAGCGCATCGGGCAGCCCTGAAGAAAGATTACGTAGCGCAGTCCCGGGCCATCTACGGTTCCACAGCTTTCAATCGAATGTATATATCCTTTTGTCATAAAAAGACACCTGCCTTTCAGTATGATAAAAGTTCGGTATGCAAAAAAGGCTGTCGCAGAATGGAAAGATCAGAAACCATTTCGGCGGCAGCCCCTTGAAGTCATTATTGCAATTCGATACGGAGAACAGAACGTCCGATGACATAGACGATATGTCATCAGACGGATCCCTCTGCCGTTACATTACATTCCTTCGTGGAATGTACGGGAAATAACGTCGTCCTGCTGTTCTTTTGTAAGTTTGATAAAGTTTACAGCGTATCCTGAAACACGAACAGTTAACTGTGGGTAGTTTTCTGGGTGCTTCTGAGCATCTAATAATGTTTCTCTTGTAAATACGTTTACACTTTCATCTAACTAAATTTTCTGTATCCGTTTCTAAATCTTGATATAGAGCCATTTTTTATATAAAATATGAACAATGCTCCAACAGAATATAATATAGATCAAAGCATAGACTAATGAGCTGGGATAATTCCCCCAATGCCGGAGCCAGCATCTTTTCATAAATAAAGGCACTCACGCCCGTAGCACCCAATGCGATTCCCATTGTTTCCGCAAACACATAAATAAACAAAGGATTCACTCCGAATGACCGGAAAAAAGCACACCAGTTCTGATATCCTTTCATATCAATAATCCAAATGAGCAGAGCCAAAAAACTGGACGCCAATCCACAAGTTATAATAACAAAAGTAGGCGACCACACTTTTTTATTAATAGGGCAGCCATAACTTAACAGAAAGCCGGCAAATGTAAGTATAGTTCCTATCAGAAACAACCGCTGTATCTTTTCGGCATTATCTTTAGCGGAAAGCAACAACTTTCCACAATAAAATCCTACCATCACATGGCACACCGCAGGAACAGTACTCAGCAGCCCTTCCGGATCAAACGCCATTCCGCCCTCATGGTACATATGGGATGTGCCCAATGCCCATGCGTCAAAACGAGCCACAACATTGGTTTCCGACTGGTTGAAGCCGTCTCCCGTAGCCAATAAAAGAAAATAAGCGGCCAAAGTCACCAAAATGATAGCAGGAAAATATTTATGCTTCACCGTTATAGCAACCAGACTGGTCACACCGTATCCTATAGCGAGCCGTTGCATGACTCCCAGATAGCGCCATTCTTCAAAATTCAGATGATGTGTAAAAACAGACTTAGCTAAAAGATTCAACAATAGACCGATACAAAAAATAATGACTGTACGCTTCATTATTTTACGCAACGTGGCATGTGAATAAGTAAAATTATATTTCCGCAAAGAAATATAAGTCGAGATTCCCATAATGAACATAAAAAAGGGAAAACGAGATCGGTGGGGGTCAATCCGTTAAAGGCGGCATGCTCCAGCGGAGCATACACATACCCCCACGAACCGGGGTTATTCACAAGAATCATGCCTGCAATGGTGATGCCTCTCAAAATGTCAAGAGCGAGCAATCGTTTGGGGGTATTTGCTGTCATGTGTGTCAGATTAATAAATTGGTTAACTCGGACAAAGATAACATTCTATTAGCAATAAAGAAACTAAATCTGTGAAAAAATATTTTTTATATTGTAAACATATTAATCTCTCTGTAAAAACATGTTTATTCCGGTTTTTTATTGCTATTTTTGTCCGCAAAGAATTTCTATACCCCCTTTATTTAAAAACTTAGCACAGATATATTATGGAAAAAAAAAGAGTCTGCTAGTAATTTTTCGTTGGGCTATTAACGTGTGGGTGCCAAATGAAAGAAGTAATCAATGAGTACAATGTAGTTCCGCTGCCTGTTACTATGAATGAGCAGCCGGGACGTTTTTATCTGAACAGCGATGTTCCTGTCGTTGTGAACGCCTCACAAGAAGTGAAAAATATCGCTTCCAGTCTATCAACTACCGTATTGGATGTAGCCGGTATCAAATTGAAACCGGGTGGTGAATTACATGAAAATGTACCCACCATTGTTTTTTGACAGCATTCCGGGTATGGAGAAAGAAGCCTACAAATTATCAGTCACCCCCCAACAGATAAAGATTACAGCATCAACACCTAACGGATTTTATTACGGACTGCAAACTCTGTATCAACTGTTGCCGGTAGCTATTTATAGCAAGGAAAGAGCACGCAATGCCGAATGGAGCGTACCTTGCGTCGAGATAGAAGATACTCCGGCGTTCCGATATCGCGGAGCAATGCTGGATGTATGCCGTCATTTTGCATCGATAGATTACATCAAAAAATTCATTGATGTATTGGCCGTACATAAGATGAATACCTTCCACTGGCATCTTACGGATGATCAAGGCTGGAGAATCGAAATCAAAAAGTATCCCAAACTGACCGAAATCGGTTCCCAACGTTCAGAAACCATGGTGGATTATTTCTATACCCACTACCCGTTTAAATATGACGGCAAACCTCATGGAGGTTACTATACACAAGAAGAAATTAAAGAAGTGGTAGCATACGCCCAAAGCAAATATATCACCGTCATTCCGGAAATAGAGCTACCGGGACATGCCTTGGCAGCCATTGCCTCTTACCCCGAATTATCCTGTACTCCGGACAGCACCTACGAAGTTTGCAAACTGTGGGGTGTGTTTGACCAGGTATTCTGCCCTACCGACACTTTCTTTCAATTTATGGAAGGAGTCATGGACGAAGTGGTGGAATTATTCCCAAGTTCTTATATACATATAGGTGGTGACGAATGCCCCAAATACGCATGGGAACATTGTTCCCATTGCCAAAAACTGATACGAGACCTAGGGCTTAAAGATGATGTCACTCCTAATCCCGTAGACGGCAGAAAGCATACCAAAGAAGAGAAGTTACAAAGCTATATCGTAAACCGTGCGGAAAAAATACCTGAACAGCAAAGGACGCAACATCATCGGTTGGGATGAAATTCTGGAAGGCGGGCTTGCTCCCAACGCCACAGTAATGTCATGGCGTGGTGTGGAAGGCGGAATGACCGCAGCCAAAGCCGGGCATGATGCCATCATGACTCCCAATCCTTACGCTTATCTTGATCATTATCAAGAAGAACCGGAAATAGCCCCTGTCACTATCGGTGGGTATAACACATTGAAGAAAACATATAGTTACAATCCTGTACCGGCTGATGCAGACAGTCTGGTAAAACAACACATCATAGGCGTACAAGCTAATTGCTGGGCTGAATATATGCCAACCGAGGACAATCGTGACTATCAAATCTTCCCACGTTTAATCGCCATAGCCGAGACCGGATGGACTCCGATGAAGGAGAAGAATTTCACTTCATTCTGCAGCCGCATGGTAGAAGATTTCAAACGTCTGGAAATAATGGGGGTAAAACCATGCCTCAACTTCTTTGATGTAAACATTAATACCCGTTCCACTAAAGAAGGAGTACTGAATGTAGAACTGGAAACATTCTATCCGGGAGCACAAATCTATTATACAATCCACGGTGAGGAACCGTCTGTAAATGCCAGCTTATATAGCCATCCATTCCCATTGGAAGGTACTTACGACTTGAAAGCCGCCGCCTTTGTTGACGGTAAGCAGATTGGTAAAGTTACCCATAAACAACTTTACAAGAATTTAATCAGTGGAAAGAAATATGAAATAACTCCGGAACCCAAAGGAATGAAGGGGGATATTTTAGGAGAAAATGACATATTAGGGGCCGATACGGTGACTTTAGGACTAACCAACGGAAAACGTGGGAACAATGCCTCTTCCACTCCATGGGTAGGTATCCGCCCGGACAATAATGATAAAGTGACCTTCGTGGCAGACTTTGATAAAGCTACAATCAGTAAAATCAGATTTGGTACGCTTTATAATGCAGCCGGCAATATATTACCGGTAAGCAAAGCTGTGGTGTATGTTTCCGCCTCAGGCAATAAATTCGAGAAAGTGGCCGAAAAGGAATTTACCTATGACATCAAAGAAAACACCTTCAAAGGATTCGATGAAGAAATAGAGTTCCCGGCACAAGAAGCTGTAAAGGTGAAAATAGAATTTACAAGCGGAGGCAAAATACGTAATGGTATTGATTGCTATAGTCCGCATGATAAGAGCGAAGTGCCCAGTACAATGGCATTGGATGAAATAGAAATCTATTAATTCCACGAAAGAAGTAAAATAAACAACTGTCCGGAAGCTATCTTTTGCTTTCGGACAGTTTCTTTTGTGCAATTCAATGCAGGCTGTTCCATCCAAGCGCGATATGACACTTTTATGAGGAACCACACAGCCTTTTTCAAATAAATTATGTAATTTTGCCGAATGTTTATAACAACCCTTTAAATCATGAGAAAATATTCATTCTTATTCACACTTTTACTGCTATCGGCAAGCAGTTTTGCCCAAAACAAAGATTTCAGTTATAAGTTTTACGGACAAGTTCGCACCGATCTTTATTACAATAGCCGTGCCAACGAAGAAACTGTGGACGGACTTTTCTATATGTATCCCAAAGACAAAATATATGATACAGACGGAAAAGACCTGAATGCAACAGCCAATGGAAGCTTCTATACCTTGTACACTCGTCTGGGAGTCGACGTTCAAGGCCCTAAACTGGGCAGGGCAAAAACCTCGGCTAAAGTGGAAATGGACTTTCGCGGTTCAGGAACCACTTTCTCTACCGTTCGCCTGCGCCATGCATATTTGAACTTAGACTGGGGAAAACCGTCCTTGCTGTTGGGTCAAACCTGGCATCCGCTGTATGGTGACGTCGCCCCACAAATCCTGAATCTGAATATGGGAGCTCCTTTCCAACCGTTCAGCCGTGCTCCGCAAATACGTTTCCGCTACAAGACAGGTGATATACAGTTGACAGGTGCAGCGATCTGGCAATCTCAATATCTGTCACAAGGCCCTGATGGCAAGAGCCAGAAATACATCAAAGAAAGCTGTATCCCGGAAGTCTATATCGGTGCAGATTACAAAGGTAACAACTGGTTGGTAGGTGCAGGTATTGAAATGGTTTCATTAAAACCCCGTACTCAGTCTGTGGTAGAGGATAAAGTGTATAAAGTAGATGAACGTATCACTTCTCTGTCTTATGAAGTTCACATGAAATATACTTCACCTGTATGGTATATAGCTGCCAAAAGCATATTAGGTTCCAATCTTACACAGGTTTCTATGTTGGGAGGCTATGGCATAAAATCAATAGACCAACGAACAGGTGAACAAGAATATTCCCCCAACCGCAACTCCAGTTCTTGGTTGAACATTGTGTATGGCAAAAAATGGAAACCGGCTGTTTTCTTTGGTTACATGAAAAATTTAGGCACCAACGATGAGGTTACCAAAATGTATGGCACAGGTACAAATGTAGATCAATTGATCAGTGCCAGTGCCGAACTGACTTATAATGTTCCTCATTGGAAAATCGGTGTGGAATATAATTTCAGTTCTGCATGGTACGGTTCACTAGATAAGTCAGATGGAACAATCATTGATACCCATTCTGTTTCAAACAACAGACTGGTAGCCACCGTGTTGTTTATGTTCTAAGATATAGAATTCACTACAAAAAACAAAATACTCAAAAAAGGCAACTCGAAACCGGGTTGCCTTTCTTTTATATAGAGAAGTACCAATTATTCACCTTTGATCGCTGCAACACCCGGAAGAACTTTTCCTTCGATCGCTTCCAACAAAGCACCACCACCGGTAGAGATGTAAGATACTTGGTCAGCCATACCGAACTTGTTGATACAAGCTACAGAATCACCACCACCAATCAATGAGAACGCACCGTTCTTAGTTGCTTTAGCGATAGCTTCGGCGATTGCACGTGAACCGGCAGTAAAGTTATCAAACTCAAATACACCGGCAGGACCGTTCCAAAGAATAGTCTTAGCATCTTCAATAGCTGCTGCAAATGCTTTCTGAGTTTCGGGACCTGCATCCAAGCCTTCCCATCCGTCAGGAATATTATTTGCAGGAACAACCTGAGTATTAGCATCATTAGAGAATGCATCAGCAGCTACACAGTCTGTACCTAATACCAAATTCACACCTTTAGCCTTAGCCTTAGCGATGATATCAAGAGCCAATTCCAATTTATCATCTTCTACGATAGAATTACCAATTTTACCACCCTGAGCTTTAGCAAAAGTATAAGTCATACCACCGCAAAGGATCAAGTTATCCACTTTATCCATCAGGTTTTCAATGATACCAATCTTGGTAGATACCTTAGAACCACCCATAATAGCAGTGAACGGACGTTTGATATCTTTCAGGATATTATCAACAGCTTGAACTTCTTTTTCCATCAAATAGCCCAACATCTTGTTGTCTGCATCGAAATAGTCGGCGATAACAGCTGTAGAAGCATGTTTACGGTGAGCAGTACCGAATGCGTCATTGATATAGCAGTCAGCATAAGAAGCCAAAGTCTTGGCAAATTCTTTCTGAGAAGCCTTCATTGCCTTCTTGGCATCTTCGTATGCAGGATCTTCTTTGTCAATGCCAACAGGCTTTCCTTCTTCTTCAGGATAGAAACGCAAGTTTTCCAACAACAGGACTTCACCCGGTTTCAAAGCAGCTGCAGCATCACCGGCTTTTGCGCAATCAGGAGCAAATTGAACAGGTACACCTAATTTTTCAGAAACAGCATCGACAATCTGACTCAATGAATATTTAGCATTTACCTTACCTTTGGGTTTACCCATGTGTGACATGATAATCAAGCTGCCACCATCAGCCAACACTTTCTTCAGTGTAGGAAGAGCACCGCGGATACGAGTATCATCAGTAATTTTACCATTTTCGTCCAAAGGTACATTGAAGTCCACGCGGACAATTGCCTTTTTACCGGCAAAGTTGAATTTGTCAATTGTCATCATAATCTCTTATTTTTGTTTATAGTGTATAAATACAATCTCGCTTATTTTGGGTGTTGCAAAGTTACTAATATTTTTTATTAGCAGTGTGTCAGGGCGGTAATAATTTTATCTGAAATGAAAAAAATGAGGGTAAAAAATCCACTTTTTTTTAGAGAAAATTCGAAAAAAAACTCATTTTCCGCTAGGGTTGTTTCCCACTATCCTGTTCTATATACAAAATGCGGAAAGAATGAAGACAGAATTGCTACATAAATATTTCAGAGGAGAAACCACGGAAAAAGAGGAAAGCCAAATTGTGGAATGGACGGAAAGCAGTGCCGAGAACAAGGAACGCTTTTTGAAAGAACGAATGTTGTTTGATATTACCCTCTTTTCCGATGATTCGAAGATACAGCGGAAGCCGAAAGGACATCTGTATCTGTATCCGCTGATTGCCATTGCCGCCATGTTGGCTATTGTTTTTGTCATGGATTTGCCACATATGCACAAACCCAAGCAGCAATTGTCACAAACCATCCGTATTCCGGCGGGGCAACGTGCGCAGATGGACCTCCCCGATGGTTCGGTAGTATGGTTGAACTCCCAAACTACATTGACTTATGATGAAGATTTCGGTAAAAAAGACCGTAAAGTCACATTAGACGGAGAAGCCTATTTCGAGGTGGCACACAATAAGGAAATTCCTTTTTATGTGCAGACAGAAAACATAAAGGTACAAGTCACCGGAACAAAATTCGATGTATGTTCTTATAAAGGTTCAAACAGCTTTATAGCCAGACTGATAGAAGGTTCCATCAACTTGCTTACCAACAGTGCAAAAGAAGAAAAAACAATTACCAGCCTGACGAAAGGAAAGTATTTCTCGATGGAAAACGGCAAATATAGAACGGGCGAAATGAGCAGCAACAATGCTTTAGCATGGATGCAAGGCATTTATTATTTCGATGATGTTCCGTTTAAAGAATTACTGGACAAGATTGCTCTATATTATAATTATAAGATAACAGTGAAGAATCCTAAAATCTTAGAGAACTACCGTTGTACCGGTAAATTCAAAGATTTGGATGGCATAGAGCATATACTAAAAGTTATACAAAAAGACCATCCGTTCAAATACGATATTGATAACGAACATAATAAGATAACTATAGAATAAAATCACAATAGAAGTTTAACCTTAAAAATTAACCATTATGATTACATAAGAACCTTTGAAAAAAGAATCGGAAAGTACCCCATACTCCCCGATTCGACAGCTAACAATTGACCTTAATCAAATTTATTAACTTAACACATTACAAAGATATGAGAAAAATTTCTTTGGAAGGGTATTTATGCCCAAAAAGTTTAGGCTTTAAACAAATATTACGAACTATGAAGATTACCTTATTTCTTCTTTTGGCTACTACATTCAGCGCATTTAGCGTAAATGTACACTCTCAAAATGCAAAAGTTAGTTTTGATACCCACACCATGAAGGTAGCTCAATTAATCTCGACCATTGAAACACAGACCAATTATCTGTTTGTCTATAATAAAAAAGAATGTGGACCTTAACCGCAAAGTAACTGTTAAAGCCCGTAACAAAGCCGTATCCGAAATTCTGGATGAAGTTTTTGCCGGAACAGGAATCTCTTATGTAATGGAAGGAAAGAATATTGTTCTGACTAAAGAAAGCAACATAGCCCGTGAAGAAGTGAAGCAGCAGAATACGATCACTGTAAAAGGTGTTGTAACGGATATGCAGGGTGAAGCCATTATCGGTGCAAACATACTTCAACAAGGTACTACTAACGGTACTATTACAGATATTGACGGCAACTTTACCCTGGAAGTTCCCACTGATGCACAACTAGCCGTTTCCTACATCGGATATAAAAAAGTCATTATTCCCGTAAACGGAAAAACCAACTTTACCATCAAGATGGAAGACGACGCCCTGAAATTGGAAACTGTTGTAGTAACCGCTATGGGTATTAAAAAGAAAGAAGCTTCTTTGACTTATTCTACACAGCAATTGAATGGTGACGAGCTGAATAAGGTAAAGGATGCGAATATGATTAATTCACTAGCCGGTAAATCCGCCGGTGTACAGATAACAAAGAGTTCATCCGGTCTTGGAGGTTCGGCAAAAGTATCTATCCGTGGTGCGCGTTCAGCATTCGCCAGTGGTAACAACCAACCGTTGTATGTCATTGATGGTGTTCCCATGCTGAATATCACAACAGAATCAACAGCCACCGTTATGGGAGGTGAAAATGACGGTGTCAACCATGACTCTGGTGACGGTATTTCCAATCTGAACCCTGACGACATTGAAAGTATGAGCATATTGAAAGGTGCATCCGCAGCAGCTCTTTACGGCTCACAAGCAGCTAATGGTGTCATTTTAATTACAACAAAATCCGGAAAAGCCGGTATGTCAAGAATTACATTTTCTTCCAACCTGACAGTAGACCATGCTATCAGCCTGCCCCAATTCCAAAACAATTATGGACAAACTGCCGATGGTACCAGCAGCTGGGGTAGTAAAGGGAACCTGACAGACTATGACAATGTGGACAATTGGTTCGGAAACGGGATCACTGCTATCAACTCTTTAACTTTCCAAACAGGCAATGACAAGATGCAAACCTACTTCTCTTATGCTAATACCCGAGGTACAGGTATCGTTGACTCAAACAAACTTCAAAAGCATAATATCACTTTCCGTGAAACAGCCAGCTTTTTTCAACGATCGCTTGAAATTGGATGGAAATGCCAGTTTGATGACACAGACTATCCGGAACACTCCTGCCGGAGCGGTTATTATCTGAATCCGCTAGTTGGTCTGTATTCTTTCCCCCGTGGCGCCGATTTGGCTCCGTATGCTGAAAATTTTGAAGTATTCGACACGGATCGTAATATGAATTTACAGAATTGGTACACAAAGAATGAAGACGGCTCATTCAGTGAATGGGATCAGAATCCGTACTGGATTAAAAACCGTGTGACCAACAAGAGTAAACGTTATCGCGCATTGGCTTCTATCAGATGCAAATTTAAAAGCTACTGAATTGGTTAAGATTTCCAGGCACGTGGCAATGTAGACTACGTAAGTGATAAATTTGACAACAAGATGTATGCTTCAACAGCTGCAAATATTGCCGGCAAGAATGATGAGACAGGGCTTCCCAACGGACGTTATGTATGGTCGGATGAACAAAATTTCCAAGTATATGGTGACTTCATGGCCATGTTTAACAAAACATTGGGTGACTTTTCTATCAACGCAGCATTGGGAACCAGCATCAATGTGAGCAAAGCCAATTCTTTGATGATTGACTCCAAAACAGCTTCTTTATATCGCCCTAATGTATTTACCGTTTCCAATATCATCTTCTCTTCAAAGGGATTTATCAACCAGACGATTGATGCGAAACGTACTATACAATCCTTGTTCGGCACAGCGCAAGTAGGTTGGAAAGATGCTCTTTATCTGGATGTTACAGCACGTAATGACTGGTCTTCCACTTTAGCGAATACAGAAAGTATGAAAAATGGATTCTTTTATCCGTCAGTAGGTTTGACTTGGATTATGAGCAACAGTGTCAAACTGCCGGAATGGATCAATTTCTCAAAATTCCGTGGTTCATTCGCACAGGTTGGTAATGACCTTCCTATCGGAATTACAAACTTAGCGGATATTATTCAATGTGGTGGAAGTATCCAGACCAATGACATTGAGCAACGTGGTGATTTGAAACCGGAAATCAGTACTTCCATTGAATTCGGTACAGAATGGAAATTCTTCAATAATCGCTTCGGCATTGACTTTACATGGTATCGTACTGATACTAAAAATCAGTTGCTGAAAGTAGCCAATCCGGCAGGTTCACTTTATGCATTCCGTTATATCAATGCAGGTAAAATTCGCAATACCGGTATTGAATTAACCGTAGAGGGTACTCCTTTAATGAATGAAAATTTCCGTTGGAAAACTGCTGTAAATATGTCCATGAACAGGAAAATAAGGTTGT
>ENA-OPYU01000745-OPYU01000745.1-human-gut-metagenome-genome-assembly--contig:-NODE-745-length-12315-cov-3.405235_pt1 | contig 12315 bp, 12 predicted proteins | sample MGYA00242637_ERZ504482 | MGnify/ENA primary metagenome ERZ504482 (study PRJEB26092, sample SAMD00036237) | human gut metagenome | host: Homo sapiens | study: EMG produced TPA metagenomics assembly of...
GATCGCACTTGCTTACTGCATCCAGACGTCCGTTTCCATTCGAAGTGATCACTTTGCTCTCTCCTGCATGATTGATCGTCACTTCCGCAGTGATTCCATCTACCTGTTTAAAATGGCACTCATCGATGTGGAAGATGGATTTTGTGTTAATATAATGATCTGAGAAGATCTGGTATACCCAATCCGGTGTCAGCTCCTTGTGTGCTTTATCCGATACATCTTTTACCATATATCCTACTTCTTCACGCATTGCCTTTGGAAGATTGATTCCGTGGCTGTGCATTAAGATGTAATTTACGCCGCCCTTACCGGACTGGCTGTTGATACGGATAACGTCTGAATCGTATTCTCTTCCGACATCCTTCGGATCGATCGGCAGATATGGAACCGTCCATTTGTCACATTTCTTCTCATCTCTCCATGCCATACCTTTTGCGATCGCATCCTGATGAGATCCCGAAAATGCTGTGAACACCAGATCTCCGGAATATGGCTGACGGTCGTATACCTGCATTCTTGTCAGGCGTTCATAAGTCTCACGGATCTTTTTCATATTCGAGAAATCAAGTCCCGGATCTACACCCTGGGAATACATATTCATGCCAAGTGTAATAATGTCAACGTTACCGGTACGTTCTCCGTTTCCGAACAGTGTACCTTCGATACGGTCGGCACCTGCAAGGATACCAAGCTCCGCTGTCGCCACACCGCATCCTCTGTCGTTGTGCGGATGCAGGGAAAGTACAACATTCTCTCTGTGTTTCAGATGCTTATGTACATACTCTAACTGGCAAGCAAATGTATGCGGCATTGCGTTTTCTACAGTTGTAGGAATATTGATGATCGCTTTATTATCAGCTGTCGGCTGCCATACATCCAACACCGCATTGCACACTTCTACAGCATAGTCCACTTCTGTTCCGTGGAAACTCTCCGGGCTGTATTCGAATGTAAAGTTACCGTCTGTCTCACTTGCAAGCTTCAGAAGTAATTTTGCCCCGTCGATCGCCAGCTGTTTTACCTGTTCTTTATCTTTTCGGAACACCTGCTCTCTCTGTGCAACAGAGGTAGAATTGTATAAATGAATCACTGCGTGAGGTGCTCCCTTTACAGCTTCAAATGTTCTCTTGATGATATGCTCTCTTGCCTGTGTCAATACCTGGACCGTTACATCATTCGGAATCATGTCTTTTTCGATCAGGGTTCTCATAAACTGATATTCTGTCTCGGAAGCAGCCGGGAATCCAACCTCGATCTCCTTAAATCCAATATCTACCAACATCTGGAAAAACTCCAGCTTTTCATCCAGACTCATCGGCTCGATCAACGCCTGGTTACCATCTCTTAAGTCTACGCTGCACCACTTCGGAGGCTGTTCTACCGCATCTTTTTCGCCCAGTCATATGTGACCTCCGGCGGCATAAAATAACTTTTCTCATATTTCTGATAATTCTTCATAATTCAAGCTCCACTCCTTTTGCCTCATATTTCAAATCAAATCATCGTTGCCAAACCAACAATAATATTCATCAACTTTGTTGTTCATTTTAATACTTTTATATCCTAACATATCCCCACACAAAAAGGAAGTGATAATTTTAATCACTTCACTTGATGTTTTTTAATATATTTGATTTTTCAGATTATTTCCACTAATTCTGTTCCAACGAACGTTTCTTGGTGATCGTAACCTTTTCATCATAGCAGGCAAAGATCTCATCCACTCTGTCCTTCTTAAGCTTTGGTGTAAGCACGCTCACTACCGGTACTACAATCAGTCCTGCTATCATTGCAACCGCTCCTGCATTGATCGGTGATGCAATAAAGTGGAAGAACAGATTCAGAACCGTAATCCCGACACCTGCCGCAAAGCTGGCCCATACAGCAGCTCTTGTCACGCCTTTCCAGTAGAGACCATACATGAATGGTGCCAGGAACGCTCCGGCAAGTGCTCCCCAGGAAATTCCCATCAGCTGTGCGATGAATGTAGGCGGATCCATTGCGATCACTACCGACAATACAATAAAGAACACAACCATCACCTGCATCGTACGTACCTGTTTCTTCTCGCTCATATCTTTCACTACATTATCTTTTAAGAAATCCAGTGTCAGCGTCGAGCTGGATGTCAGTACCAGCGAAGCCAGTGTTGACATAGAAGCCGATAATACCAATACTACTACAATACCGATCAGTATATCCGGAAGTGTTGACAACATATGCGGGATGATTCCGTCAAAGATCATATTGCCCGCCTCATCGTGCAGTTCCGGTGCATCAAACAGTCTTCCGAATCCTCCGAGGAAGTAGCATCCTCCGGAGATCACGATCGCAAATAATGTGGAGATCACCGTTCCCGTATTAATGGATTTCTCATCTTTGATCGCATAGAACTTTCCAACCATCTGCGGAAGTCCCCATGTTCCAAGAGAAGTCAGGATAACCACTCCAAGAAGATTCAACGGATCCGGCCCGAAGAATGAAGTAAATGCTCCCGGCTGTCCCATTGTCACCGGCACATCACTTGGAATCTCTGCCATGGTCTTAATTGCCTGAATAAATCCGCCCTGACCATTTAATACTGCCAGGATGACTGCAACAATGCCGCCCAGCATAATGATTCCCTGAATAAAATCATTGATCGCCGTAGCCATATATCCACCGAGGATAACATAGATTCCTGTAAATACTGCCATTCCGATTACACAATATTTATAAGGAATGTTAAATGCCATTCCAAACAATCTTGACAACCCATTGTATACAGAAGCTGTATACGGCACCAGAAATATGAATACGATCGCTGAAGCCGTAATCTTCAGCGCCTTACTTCCATATCTCTCACCAAAGAAATCCGGCATCGTCTTGGAATTCAGATGCTGTGTCATTACCTTGGTACGTCTTCCAAGTACCACCCATGCCAGCAGACTTCCAATGATCGCATTTCCGATTCCGATCCATGTCGACGCAAGACCGTATTTCCATCCGAACTGACCTGCATATCCTACAAATACAACCGCTGAAAAGTATGACGTACCATACGCAAATGCTGTAAGCCACGGGCCTACCGATCTCCCCCCTAACACATAACCGTCTACACTTGTCGCATGCTTTCTTGCATAGATGCCAACCGATACCATAATTGCAAAAAATTATCACCAGCATCAATAATTTCATCGCCATAACCTTTCTCCTCTACTTTCCTCATTTCTTTTTTACTTGTTGCTTTGCTAATCTGCATTAAAGCGTTGCGCTTTAAAGTGTTAAAGTTTGTAGTGTTAGAATAGCACAGATGATACCGTATGTCAATCTTATTTTGCAGAAATATGAAAAAAGCCGAAAAAACAGCTGCGATTCCATTTTTTTACGGAATGCGCAGCTGCTCTTTAGCTTCTATTTCATCTTCTCCACTCTGTCCTGAATGGTCTTGTTAAAGTTCTCTACCTTTCTTTCATATGTAGAATTCATAAATTCAGACTTCAGCATAAAATCTGCTGTTGCAAGATTGTTAGCTGTAGGGATATCGTAAAGAACGGCAATACGGGACAATGCTCTTACATCCGGATCGTGCGGCTGTGCCTCTAACGGATCCCACAGGAAGATCATAAAGTCGATCTGTCCTTCTACGATCTTCGCTCCGACCTGCTGATCTCCTCCAAGCGGGCCGCTGTTATATCCCTTTACCGGAAGCCCGGTCTTCTCTGCGATCAGACGTGCGGTTGTACCTGTACCGCATAGGAAATGACCTTTTAAGATTTCCTTATTCTTGTCGCACCATTCGATCAGTTCTTTTTTCTTACCATCATGGGCAACGAGTGCGATATGCTTTGCTTTTCCAATTTCAAATGTTACAAAATTATCGTTTAACATCTGTTGAATTCTCCTTCCGTTTTAACTCTCTTCGTTATCTTTATATATCAAACTTATATTTATAATAAAATGTATTTTATTATCTGTCAACTTTAAACCAGAAATTAAATTGTATTTTAGTTACAACAATTTTTTCTCACTTTCAGAACGTCTCAACGATTTCCTGCATCTGATCAAACTGTTCTTCCATCTCTTTTACAAGCCTGAACTGTGTTCTTGCCCGAACAAGATTGTGTTCCGGATAAGTTGTTTTGAAATATACATCGCCCTGGAGGAAGTCAGCAAGAAAACGCATGCCGCATTCCAGTGTCATAAGTCTCGCTCCCCACGGAAGACTGGCATTCTCCGCCGGTGTCAGTACATCCTTCGCCATCTCCAGATACCCTTTCACGTAGATGCGGTAAAGCTCTATATCAAAGTGCACCTTGTTCAGATCCTTCTCATCTTCTTCCGCTGTCGATGCCCCGAACCCGGATGGAGTCACCAAAGTCATTTGCCGCAAGTCCCGGCATGATCGTGTCCAGATCGATGATGCACAGTCCCTCTCCTGTATTCTTATCAACAAATGTTATTAAGCTTGGTATCGTTGTGCGTCACACGGAGCGGAAGTATTCCTTCCTCAAGCTGCTTCATAAGGACACCGCAGTCATCCTCGCGTGCCAGTACAAACTCTATTTCTTCACGGCAAAGTCTTGCCCTGTTCTTCACATCTTTCCGCAGTGCGTCTTTGAAATCATGGAAACGCTTCACCGTATCGTGGAACTTCGGAATCGTCTCATAGAGACTCTCAGCCGGATAATCCCCCAGCTGCTTCAGAAAATGGCCAAAGCTGAGTGCCGACTGATAGAACTGTTCCGGTCTCTCCACCATCTGATAGCACACAGAATCCGGTACATAATGCAGGCAGCGCCATGGCTGTCCGTCCGCATCTTCAAAATAACTCTCTCCTGATTTTGTCTTAATATAAGACAATGCCTCTCTGTCCAGATCTCCACCTTCCTCACGGATCATACTGCGCAAATACTCCGTAACGCCGAATATATTCGCCATTACCTGATCCGGGTTCTTGAATACATTAATATTGATGCGCTGCAAAACATAGAGCGGCGTATCCTTTCCATCTGCGCCCGGCATATAGACTGCATAAGTCTCATTGATGTGGCCTTCTCCGAACGGCTTCACATAACTGCACTGCTGCCCGAAACCAAATGCGTACACGGCATCTTCCAGGCTCCGGCTATCCACACCCTCGATCTTCCTTCTGGTTGAGAAGATTACTTCTCCTGCCTCCACTTTGCGTCCGCTCTCGATCGTACAGTCTGACTTTACAACACTTCCCAGTCCGACATGCGCTCCGGCACATACCACTGAATTGTGATCTACGATTGCCCCGCTGTTCACCAGCACCGCACGCCCGATCCGGGTATTGGTATTTACCACCGCTCTCTGCATCACAAAGCAGCCCGGCTCCAGCACCGCACTCGGACTTACAACTGCAGACGGATGCACGATTGCCGGTACCTCATACCCTTCTTCTAGCAATTTATCCGTCCAGTACAGACGCATCTTGTTATTTCCAAATGCTGCTACTGCCACCGGATACTCCTTATGCCTGATCTCATAATCACAGCACATTCCGATGACCGCTTCATCCTTCACCGCATCATCCAAAAATACAACCTTTTTCATACCCCAGTGCCTGCGCAGTCTCCGCTACCATCCGGCCGAATCCGCCTGCACCGAGAATCAGCAAACTTTTCATTACGTATTTCCCCCAATTGTTTTTTATTGATCAGTTATACTATATCATATCATAGAAGTGGACCCGGAGATAGTTATTTTCACAAAAAGCTTCGGAGAATCACAGGTAGCAGGATTCTCCGAAGCTTCTTTGTATTTATATTTATATTGGAAAGGGGTTCCCTTTTAGGGACATATTTTAAAGATAGTTCAATCTTTCAAGGGTATTCAATACCATATGGCGTCCGGCATCCGTTCCGTCAATGATACGTCTCGCACGTACAGAATCACCAATGTTGAGGACTTCCACATCTTCACCTGTAAAAGCTTCCTGAATATCATTCCAGATCGGGGCATTCGCTCTCATTCCGAGACATACGAAACCATAGTCAAACGGAAGTTCTTCTTCTTTTCCATCGTATTTTACGAGGAAGGAATGTGCATTTACTTTCTGCAGGGCTGTATTCGTCATCTGTCTTACATGATGTTTTTCCATGCATTCTTTCATACTTGATGTAGAAGATGCATCCAGTCCGTTTCCGATAACCGGCATCATTTCGATGATGGTTGTCTCTGCACCGCGCGGGGCAAAGAATTCAACAACATCAAGTCCTACCGCACCACCTCCGACAACAACAACCTTCTTGCCTGTCATGTCTTCCGGATAGTTCTTAACAGCTGCGATCATATCTTTGATAGAATACACGCTGGCATCTTTCTTTCCAAGATTGTCATGCAGTCCTTCGATCGGTGGAAGGAGCGGTACCGAACCAGTCGCATTTACAACAAGATCCGGGGTGTATTTTTTTGATCTCTGCGACCGTTGCATCTACTCCTGTTTTGATCGTCAGATTCGGAAGTTTTGATGCACGGTATTTCAGATAAGTCGGGAAATCCGCAAGTCTCTTCTTCGCAGGAATCTTAGAGATCTCTACCGACAGACCACCTGCTTCTTTCTCTTTCTCCAGTAACGTAACTTTACATCCAACTTCGGCAGCTGTACATGCAGCTTCCAGTCCGGCAGTTCCGGCACCTACAACTACGACGTTACATGGTTTATTTACTTTCTGTTTTTTATAAGCTTCTCCGCCTATCAGATCCGGGTTGACCGTACAGCGAAGCGGTTTGTTACCGCCGATACGGTTGCCGACACAACCGACGTTACAAGAGATACATTTACGGATATCACATACATCCCCGTACTGTGCTTTATTACACCAGTCAGGATCGGCGATCAGTCCACGTCCCATACCGATCAGATCAGCATCACCTCTGGCAAGGATGTCATTGGCGATCTTAGGATCACGGATATTTCCGATCGCGATCGTCGGCTTTCCGAATTTATCACGAACCGCCTTCGCCATGTATGAACGCCATCCATCTTCCAGATAGTTCGCATCGATCTGATACTGGATAGAAGCATTTAATCCGGCTGAAGTATCGTAGATATCTACTTCATCGTTCAGGTATTCCAGATATTCCAGGCAATCTTCTACCGTATTACCACCTTCGACAAGCTCGTCTACACTAAGACGCAGAGAGATCGGAACTCTAGGTCCGACAGCCTTACGGACTTCATCAATGACCATACGGCAGAAACGGGCTCGGTTCTCAGCAGATCCGCCAAATTCATCTGTACGGTCATTTGTAGTAGGCGATAAGAACTGGCTGATCAGATAAGAGTGTCCGGCATGGATCTCTACAACATCAAATCCGGCATTGACTGCTCTCTTTGCAGCGGTTCCATAATCTTTTGCAATGCTTGTGATCTCCTCTTTCGAAAGTCCACGCGGAATCTCTCCACCGGCTTTTGATGGAAAACGTGACGCAGATACCGGCTGCATACCGATTCTGGAACTCATCGCAGACGCACCTGCATGATTGATCTGAATCCCCATCAGCGCCCCCTGTCTGTGACAGGCTTCCGTTAATGTAAAAAGGCGTGGAATGTAACAGTCTTTGTCAAGACGCAGCTGTGTCGTTCCGTTTGATCCTTCCGGATATTTTACACAGACATTTTCAACCATGATAAGCCCTGTGCCGCCACGTGCACGCAGCTCATAATATTTGATATGTTCGTCGCTCAGTTCCCCATCATGTCCGGCGAAATCACTTCCCATAGGCATCATTACAACACGGTTTTTGAGTGTCATACCTCTGATCGTAAGAGGGCTGAATACGTGTGGAAAATTGTTTTTCATAGTTTATTAACCTCCATAAAAATATGATTGTATTTGTTTGCATTTCTTTATAATTTGATTATATGATTTTGTTAAATAAAAGACAAATTAGTATTTTTATGAAAGTTGATAGATTTTGTCTATGAATTTTAATCATAAAAAATGGCCGCTGCGCCAGCAGATTATTCACTACCGGTACAGCGGCCATTTTTCTTAACTTTTTTATTTTTTCTGATTTTTTTCAGGTATTAATTTCCCGGCGATCAGACACAGGATGATCGTGATCACCATATCCGGCAATGTATTTCCTACCGGCATATCTACATTCATAAGAATTCTGTACACAACGAATCCAATCACCCAGATGATCATATTCGGCACATATACTGCCCGACTGCTCTTGTCTTGTTTTAACAGGAAAAAGTCAGCAATCTGGATAGCGATCATCGGTGCAAATACAGAACCGATCAGATACAGGAAATCCGTTATATTATCCATCGGGTATACAATTGCTGCGGCCGTTCCAATCACTGTCACAACGATAGCAACATGCTTTCCGTTCCATCTGCTTACAACCGTCTCACTGGAGATTCCAGCAGAGTATGCATCCAGGAAAGTGGTTGTAACTGTTGAAAATACAATGATCAGAAGTCCCAGGATGCCAAGACCTGCCTTTAACATGATCTGTGCAATGTCATACTCTCCGGTAATGATAGCAGCTCCCATACCAATCACATACATCCAGCAGCTTACAATTCCATATGTAACCGCACTGACTGCAGTTGCTTTCACAGGCTCCTTCGCCTCTCTTGTGTAGTCACTGATCAGCGGCAGCCACGATAATGGCATCGCAACCGCAAGCTCTACTGCTGCTCCAAATGTCATACTGTCGTCAGACGGTGTTCCCACCCCGCTTCCTGTAAATATCACCTTACACAGAATCAGTGTCAGGATAAATAATGCTGCCATCGCAACGGTATTGATCTTGCCCAGATTCGTAATTCCGATCACAATCCACAGAATGATCAATGCTCCGATCACCAGACACCAGATCCATCTGCCGGTATGCATCACACCGTCTGCTGCCAGTGCCCCGTCATAAATCATGATCGCAGTCCATCCGACAAGCTGCAACACATTCAAGACCGCAAAAAGGATACTTCCCTTCTGTCCAAAGCTCATCTTTACAGTCTCCATTGCACTCTTTCTGACTTTACCGCCGATCACTCCTGCCAGGAACAGCATCAGACAGCCAATGATGTGTCCTACTATGATTGCCGTCAGTCCTTTTCCCATGCCAAGCGGGGCCAGATATGTTCCGGTCAGGATCTCTGCGATCGAAACCCCTGCGCCGAACCAGATCAGACCGTTTTCAAATAAGCCGGTACGCTTCTCTTCCATAATGTTTATTCCTCCTCGTCTTCCTTTGTAGTCTTATATAATAGTCTTTTTCAAAGCCTGTTCCAGCAGCTGCATCTCATCATCGCTTAATTTCCACTCAAATACCTTGCAGTTCTCTTCAATTTTATCGCGGCTCTGCGCTCCTATAATACAAGAAGAAATAAAAGGTCTCTGCAAGGTCCAGTTCAATGCAATCTGCGACAATGGAACATTTCGTTCCTCACTAATCTGATCCATTGTTCTTAAAAGAAGCATTACTTTTGAAACAACGGTTCTTTAAAATATGGGTAAAACCGGTTTCGGTTATCATCCACACCATATTCTTTGAGTTCTCTGTATTTTCCGGTTAAAATGCCTCCTCCGAGCGTTCCATAAGTCATAACTCCCATTTCCTGAGCACAGGCCCACCGGATCATCTGCTCCCATTTCCGATCTACCATAGAATACTGTGGCTGATATGCTTCTATAGCACAATATTTTTCTGCTTCTTCCATCTGTTCTTTTGTAAAATTCGATACTCCGATATGCAGAATCTTTCCTTGCTTTTTCAATGTATTAAGCGCATCCATTGTCTCTTCCATCGGAACATTCGGATCCGGCCAGTGGACCAGATATACATCGATATAATCTGTCTTCAGATTACGGAGTGATTCTTCGCATTCCCGCATAATCTTATCTGCCGACCCGCAGCGTACATATTTTCCATTAATAAATTCATTTCCACACTTGGTAGCCAGGATCACTTCTTTCCTGACGCCAAGTTTGTGCACAACTTCTCCGATATACTGTTCTGCCCTGCCTCCGTTGTAGGCAGGTGCCGTATCAATAAAATTGATTCCACAATCTACTGCTGCCTTGATCGCATCCATCCGGCTTTCGTCGGAATAAGAATCCCATCCGGCACCTCCGATTCCCCATGTACCAAGACACATCCTGGATACACGAAGCTGTGTCTTTCCAAATTCTGTATATTCCATTTTCTTCATCTCCGTTTCATTTTTCGCTCATTTTGTCAATCTATCATTTTTACATTTAGAATAATGATATCAGAAAACTTTTTATGACTCAAGAGCTGAATGCTTTCTTCCAAGCTTGCCCGTTCCCGTCTCCAACGACTGTCAATATCGCAGCGGAATCTCCGACTTTTTCACACGCACTTCCAGATTTCTGCTTCCAAAATAATGCCGCAATCCCTTAACCGCCAGATCACTCGTATTCTTCGTCCCAACGCAAACAGATTTTAAACAGCTTATATCTCCAAGCTTCATTCTTATAAACGGAATAAATACTTCATCTTTTATCCGATATTCCACCAGAATGCTATTTTCCGGCACTTGATGCTCTCTTTTATGTACACAGAGGAACACCATGCGATATTCCTGCTCCTGTGCAAAACATTCCTTTTTGAAGAACATATTATACAACAGGCAGATCACTGAGATATGATCTACAAATAATTTGACATCCTCTTCTTCTGCGCTATCCAGATCATCCCAGCCATGAATGGTTTTATAATCTTCTCCATCCGATAACAGCAGCCGTTCTATGGTATCTTCCAGTAATTCAATCTGTTCATCATGATCATATATCACTTTTCCGTCAAATAACGTGCAGTCATTCCCGCAATGTTCCTGAAATGTTTCCTTCAATTTTCCATATTCGAATTCCATGCAATATCCCATGAAATCCGAATACTCCGACCACATCAGCAGGCTGTCACCACTTGTACAAAAGGAAATAACATAGCTGCCTTCTGCCGATCCGGATACAGTGTCTTCTTGCTCTTCTCTATAATATTTTCGCATTTGTTCCATCAACAGATCTTTCGCATACAAAAGTCTTCTTGGATTTCTCATATGCTTTTCCAGTATTTCCATGCAAATATCTGTTCCAATCGTAAATTCCGTGCTGTCATTCAAGAAATGACTCTCTGTTATCCAGAATTCACCGCCGGTTATGCCTTTTATCCCTGCTGCCGAAGTGTAATGGAATAACCGGTCGTTATTATTTAGTTGTGGGATTTTGATGAAATCATCTATGTGTTTGTATTTAGACATGTTATGTTCCTCGCTTTTGTGTTCTGCTACTATACTATTATGGTATATTTTGTGCATTTAAAATACCACTGGTGACAGATAAAAGCCACTAGTTCCCGTCCCCAATGGATTTATCTAAGTGATTCTTATACAACTGCAATCTTTTTATAGTATCCTTATCTTGGAGATTTTGGTAATTTATTTCCAATTCCAACTTTTCTATCTCATCTTCGATATTTTCAATATAATAAGTATCTATTTCCTCAGGTGCATTTTTATAATTTAAACTTGTATAGCCATATTTATTTTTTTGGCTCTTGTATCCGTCTTACCAACTTTTCTATCTCATCCATCCGATCATTGACTGCCGTAAATAATTTTTTCCGTTTCTGAGTCTTCAATTCCGTTTTCTATATTTTTCAGCATTGCTGCTTTTTGTAATGTTGATACAATCGGTCCGTAATCCTCTCGACCGTAATCGATTCTTTCTACAAATTGCCCGATTTTCTTTCTTAATTCAGCCGCTCCTTTTGGATCATTTATGTAAAACAGTGTATTCTCATCAATAACATCAAAAGGAAGTCTTGTTCCTTCCTCTGCAATTACCAGTGCCGGTTTTCCAAAACTATATCTCATTCCAATTTCGAACATTACATTCGGATTTAATTGCGTCAGATTTGCTATTACCAGATCCGAATCATAAATATTTCTAATTACCCTGTCATTGATTGATCCCAATTCAAATTCTCTATGCGCTACACGAACTTCGTACTCCTCACCCAGCGCTGGTACAATTGCTTCATCAATGATTCCATCGATATGTCTTCTTATTTCTGATTTTTCGTCTCCGATTGGCGTTATGACAAAACATCATTTTTTTCCTTGTATCTTTAATATTTTCATCCATCATTCTTTTCCTCTTCTAAGCTGCTGCTCCATTAATTCTAATAAGTTATTCATATTCATAATAATAACTTATCCAGTTTGGATCGTAATTAATGAAAACTGATTTTTCTCATTTCTTTTATAAATAAAATAACCTAGGCAAAATGCATCGATAAATGCCAGAAAACTCCCATAAAACAAAA
>ENA-OPYU01000746-OPYU01000746.1-human-gut-metagenome-genome-assembly--contig:-NODE-746-length-12312-cov-3.459664_pt1 | contig 12312 bp, 16 predicted proteins | sample MGYA00242637_ERZ504482 | MGnify/ENA primary metagenome ERZ504482 (study PRJEB26092, sample SAMD00036237) | human gut metagenome | host: Homo sapiens | study: EMG produced TPA metagenomics assembly of...
TAAGCTTTTGCGTCCAAAAAGGAGAATTTGTGGGAATCATGGGAGCATCGGGTTCCGGAAAGACAACACTTTTGAATATGCTGTCTACGATTGACCGTGTGACTGCAGGGCATATATACTACGGAGAAACGGATATTACGGAGCTGAGTGATGAGGCACTGGCGGAATTTCGGAAAGACAATCTGGGATTCATATTTCAGGATTACAACTTGTTAGATACACTTACGATAGAAGAGAATATTGTGCTGGCAATGACGCTGCACAGCAAGAGGAAAAGAGAGATCCAAGAGAAATGTGATCACATATTGAAGCTGCTTGATATCGAAGAAATCCGGGATAAATTCCCCTATCAGGTATCCGGGGGCCAGAAGCAGCGTTGTGCCTGTGCCAGAGCGATGATTCATCGTCCGAAACTGATCCTCGCAGATGAGCCGACCGGTGCGCTGGATTCCAGAGCGGCACAGATGCTGCTCGAAACATTCCGCAAGATGAACCATGATATGCACTCTACGATCCTCATGGTTACACATGATGCGTTTTCAGCCAGCTACTGCAGCCGTATTCTTTTCCTGAAAGATGGAAAGATATTCCATGAACTGGTAAGAGGAGTGGAAGAAAGGCGGGAATTTCTGAATAAGATCCTGGATGTATTATCTCTGACAGGAGGTGAACTGTCAGATGTTCGGTAAGCTTGCACTACGCAATGTCAGGCGTTCTGCCAGAGATTATCTGGTGTATGTGCTGACGATGACATTTGTGGTATCATTGATGTTTGCATTTAACAGTATCATTTTTTTCGAAGGATCTTCAGAAAATGTATGAAATGGCAGCGATAATGGCAGCGATGATCGGTATTGCCACATTCTTTATTGTACTGATCGTTGCATGGCTGATCAATTATATGGTACGGTTCATGCTGGAAAAAAATGAAGCCGTGAATTCGGTATCTATCTGTTGATCGGAATGAATAAAAGGAAGTGTCCGGGCTTTATATGAAAGAAAATCTGCTGCTCGGTGTGTGTTCCTTTGTGATAGGACTGGGCCTTGGAATGTTGCTTCAGCAGGTGCTGCTCGTTGTCCTTTATAGTGTCATACAGGTGGAACTAAGACCCCATCTGGAGTTCAATGGATATTGTTTCCTTATGACTGTGTGCTGCTTTGCAGGATGTTATCTGCTGGCACTGTTCCGGTGCAGCCGGAAATTCCGCAAGATGAACATTCATGATCTGATGAGAGAAAATCAGAAGAATGAGGAATTAAAAGAAAAGAATGGAAAAAATAAAGCGGTTATTACTGCCGTTTTCCATTCTGTTCATCTTTGCGTTCGGTGTCTGGATACTGAGCGGAAATATACAGTCGCCAGGAGGGGCAGCAGTATTTCTGACGGGTCTGTTTATTACAATGTATGTGTTTTATACAGGGCTTTCCGCATGGATCATCTGCTATGTGAAGAAAAAAGGAAATGCGGTCTACCGGGGGCAGAATCTGTTCCTGCTGCGTCAGTTTGCATCTAAATTGAAAACGATGCGGTTTACCATGGGAACACTTACGGTGCTTTTTATGGTCGCATTTCTGGGGTGCTCGGTTGCATTAATGTTTACGAACTGGCAGAATCAGGTTTTAGAGATGAAATTTCCATTTGATGTACAGGTGAACAGTCAGAATCCGGAATATGATTTTGCCAAGGAATTGGATATTGTCGGAGAAGAAGCCGGTGTAAAGGATTCGTGCGTGTACCGTATTTATGAAAATCATACGAACACAATGAATACATGGCTGTATACGCATCTGCGGTATTTTGGAGATGAGTACCGCAGAGAAGACGGAACACCGGATGAGAAAAAAGATACGTAAAGGTTCCGGTGATGATGCATATTGCAGATATGATACATATATGGGGCTGAGTGATTACAATCATCTGAGAAAAATGCTGGGATATTCCACGGAAACGCTTGGAAAAAATGAATATATCCTTCAGATGAAGCAAAGAGTGTATAAGGAAACCGGAGATTTTACGGATGACGTGAAGCTTCAGGACCGTGGAGAGACACTGACCTGCAGGAAGATCTGCACCGAATCATTTTCGCAGGACGGACATAACGGCGGTGATTATATCATCGTTGTGCCGGATGAACGGATACAGCAGATGACACCGTACTATTCGGAACTTGCGGTGAGTGTGAAGAAAAAAGTGCCGGATAACCTGCAGAATAAGCTGGATGATCTGTCAGATAAACATGATTATGCCGGTCATACATACATGGAAGAAGACGATGATAATGTATGTTATGGTACGGATACCATTGTCACATATGCTGCGGTGAATCTTGTGCGGGAAAATGCATCGGCTGAGGTCAGATATATGATGAGTTGTATCACATTCCCATGTATGTATATAGGGCTGGTATTTTTGTGTATTGCATTGACGGTGTTATCGGTACAACAGCTGAGCGATTCGGCAAAATATAGGTTCCGCTACCAGGTGCTTTCGAAAATCGGCCTTGGAAGACGCGAGATCCAACAGACCGTATTCCGTCAGCTGTTCGGGTATTATCTGTGTCCGGCAATCCTTTCGGCAGTGATCAGCGGAATCATAGCGGTGTATATGGGTGCCGGATTTAACTTCTATACAGGAGTCAGTACACCGGTGTTACAGTATTTTGCAATTTCATTCGCCCTGTTCTTTGGCGTATATGTAGTTTATTTTGGAGCGACCTATGTCGGATTTATCAGAAATATCGAAGAATGAAAATGGAGAGGGAAGTATGAGTAGAAATGCAATAAAATATCTGGCAATGGCAGCTATGTTCTGTAATCATTTTGCCTATATATTTTTAAAAGAAGGCAGTACAGGGCAGGAAGTTATGGTTGATATCGGGTATTTTACAGCCATTACTATGTGCTATTTCCTTGTGGAAGGATATCATTACACAAGATCTGTAAAGAACTATGCACTGCGGCTGCTTGTATTTGGGATCCTTTCACAGATCCCCTTCATGCTGGCATTGAAACAGACGAACCTGAACATGATGTTTAGCCTTCTTCTATGTCTGGGAGTGGTGTGGGTTGCAGATCATGTAAAACATAAAGGGGAGAAAATGCTATGGCTGTGCGTGCTGGTAATCTGTTCGCTCTGGACGGACTGGGCACTTCTGGCACCGGTATTTACGATGCTGTTTGCAAATGCATATGGGGACAGGAAAAAAGTATCACTGGCATATGGAAAAGCAGCGGGACTCTTCTTTCTGTTGAATGTGTTGTCATACAGGGCGGACTGCGGGCTGGAGAGTGCGCTCATACATTCTGCATGCGCCTGTATCGGGCCGGCAGCATCGGGAGTGGTTATACAGTGTATGTATAATAAAGCAGACAAAACAGCACACGGCTGGGAAAAATGGTTTTTCTACGGATTTTATCCCGTGCATCTTCTGCTTCTCTGGATGATACAGTTTGCAAAAGTATAGATGGAACGGTTATAATAATACCGGGGTGTGACGGATGCGGAAAAAACGCAGAAGGACGGCTCCGGTATTTTTTTGAAGCAGGCAGGTAGAGAATATGGAAAAAGAAAAGCTTGATAAAATGTATGATATCTGTTTCTTTGATCTGGATGGCACGATCATCGATTCTTCACCGGGAATTACGAATTCGGTGATGTATGCGCTGGAGAAATTCGGAATCGAAGAGACCGAACGGGAAAAATTATATAAATTCATCGGTCCGCCGCTTACCGATTCGTTCGCCAGATTCTATGGATTTGACGACGAGAAAAGCTGGAAGGCGGTGGAGTATTACAGGGAATATTATCAGGATACGGGGGAATTTTTGAGTGTTCGGTGTATCCCGGATTTGAAAAATCATTAAAGGCATTGAAGGCAGCAGGGGAAAAGACTTTTTGTTGCGACGTCCAAACCGGAAGTATATGCGAGAAGGATCATTGAACATTTTGACCTGGATCAATATTTTGAATATGTGGCAGGTATGGAACTGGACGGAGGCAGAGGCAGTAAGGCAGAGGTGATCGGATATCTGATTGATACCTGCCGGATGCAGGATAAGAAGAGGATACTAATGATCGGTGACCGTGAACATGATGTGCTTGGGGCAAAGCAGGAAGGAATTGACTGTATGGGGGTATTATACGGATTCGGCAACCGTGAAGAACTGGAAAAAGCAGGCGCAGTATACGTTGCCGGGACGCCGGAAGACATTGCCGGGATCATCCTGAAATAATGCGGTAATCCTGCATTTTGTGAAAAATGTAAAAATATGGGTGCCAATACTTGACAAAAAGAAGAAGTAGTTGTTATTATAAAAAAACAGAACGCACTCTGTTTTTTATAAATGATAGAAAAGAGGTGCAATATGCAAAGAGTATTTTCATTATTGGTAGACAATAATCCCGGTGTATTAAGCCGTGTATCTGGACTGTTCAGCAGACGAGGATACAGTATCGACAGTATAACTGCCGGAGTTACGGCAGATCCGAGATTTACCAGAATTACCATTGTGGCCAGCGGAGATGAGCTGATCTTATCGCAAATCGAAAAGCAGGTCAGAAAGCTGGAAGATGTCATTGAGATCAAAGTACTTCATCCGGAAGATTCGGTATATCGCGAACTGATCATGGTGAAGGTTCGGGCGAATAAGACGGAGAGAACGGAGATCATATCTGTGGCGGATATATTCCGCGCGAAGATTGTTGATGTAGAGAAGGATTCCCTGATGGTGGAACTGACAGGAAATGGTTCAAAAGTAGATGCGTTTCTGGAACTTCTGGAAGGTTACGAGATTCTTGAACTTGCAAGAACAGGTATTACCGGATTGCAGAGAGGAATCAAGGATGTAACAGTCATTGATCAGGAAGGAAACATCAACACATTATAATTGATATATTATAATGGACAAACGGTAACACATTTTAATCAGACATTAAACAGAGACGAGCCCGGTGGAAGGGCGACCCCTTGTTTAAGAAATAAAAAATTCATTTATTTTTTAAGGAGGTATGCTATAATGGCAGCAAGAATTTTTTCATCAGGAAGATTGTAATTTATCAGTATTAGAGGGACAGAAGATCGCTATCATTGGTTATGGTAGCCAGGGACATGCACATGCTCTGAACTTAAAAGAGTCCGGATGCGATGTTATCGTTGGCCTTTATGAAGGAAGTAAATCATGGGCAAAAGCTGAAGCTCAGGGATTCAAAGTATTCACAGCAGCTGAAGCAGCAAAACAGGCTGACATTATCATGATCCTGATCAACGATGAGTTACAGGCAGATATGTACAAGAAAGATATTGAACCAAACCTTGAAGAAGGTAACATGTTAATGTTCGCTCATGGTTTCAACATTCACTTTGGATGCATCAACCCACCAAAGAATGTAGATGTAACAATGATCGCTCCTAAGGCACCGGGACACACAGTAAGAAGTGAGTATCAGGCTGGAAAAGGAACACCTTGCCTTATCGCTGTAGAGCAGGATGCTACAGGAAAAGCTTGGGATCGTGCACTTGCATATGGTCTTGCAATCGGTGGAGCAAGAGCTGGTCTTCTTGAGACAACATTCAGAACAGAGACAGAGACAGACCTCTTCGGTGAGCAGGCAGTACTTTGCGGTGGTGTTTGTGCACTTATGCAGGCTGGTTTCGAGACACTTTGCGAAGCTGGATATGATCCAAGAAACGCTTACTTCGAGTGTATCCATGAGATGAAACTGATCGTAGACCTGATCTATCAGTCAGGATTCGCTGGAATGAGATACTCTATCTCTAACACAGCTGAATATGGTGACTATGTAACAGGACCTAAGATCGTTACAGCTGAGACAAAGAAAGCTATGAAACAGATTCTGACAGACATCCAGGACGGAACATTTGCAAAAGAATTCTTATTAGACATGTCTCCGGCAGGACGTCAGGTACACTTCAAAGCTATGAGAAAACTTGCTTCAGAACATCCATCAGAGAAAGTCGGAGCAGAGATCAGAAAGCTCTACAGCTGGAATGGAGAAGACAAACTGATCAACAACTAATCAGATTTGTAAGAATACGATACATACAAAAAAGGATATGGCATCAGCCATATCCCTTTTTTATTATGGACTTTACGGTTGTATTTATAACAAAAGCCCGGATCATTGACGGGATGATCCGGGCTCGAAATTTGCAACTCGAGTTTAATCTCTATTATTAAGCAATTCCGTTAACAGCTTTTGTCAGACGGGAAATCTTTCTAGAGCATGTGTTTTTGTGGTAAACACCCTTGCTTCCAGCTTTGTTGATTTCAACGATTGCAACTTTTAATGCTTCTGCAGCAGCAGCGGCATCTTTCTTAGCTACAGCTGTTTCAACTTTCTTTACGCAAGTTTTTACTTTAGACTTGATTGCTTTGTTTCTAGCAGCTTTTGTTTCGTTTACTAAAATTCTTTTCTTTGCAGATTTGATATTAGCCAATTTGTCCACCTCCGATATCAATGTATTTCGATTTTTATAATTCGATTTCCAGTTCGTTAGAGCCGGACACGGACGATCTAACGAAACATACGAATTTATTTTAGGACATGAATTAGATTCTGTCAATACATATTTCTGAAAATATTGGAAAAACTAGTATTAATTTAAGAAAGGATGGAGAAAACGATGGTGGAAAAGTATACGATCCGGACGGATCTTGCGATGGAGCCAAAAAAGAACGGTTTGAATCAGATCATGTAGAAGTGTCCGGCGTTGTACTGGAAGAAGAATACGATGAAGAGAGGGAGATTAAGATTACAACCGTCAGGATTGAAACGGAGAACGGGGCGAAGATGATCGGGGAAAACCGGTGGGAACATATCTTACATTGGAAGTCCCTGATATGGCATCGGCAGATGATGGATATCACAGAGAGATATCAGAAACTCTGGCAGGATTTTTTGGAAAAATATGTGGAAAATGAGGAAACGAAAAACAGAAACGCAGACAATGAAAAAGAGCATTCGAAAGAAAAGGGATGCTCGATATTGACAGTAGGGCTTGGTAACCGTGAAGTGACGCCGGATGCGTTGGGACCATATGTGGTAGATCAGTTGAATATCACCAGGCATATGGTACAGGAATATGGAAGATATGGCGTAGAAGAAAAAATGCCGGATCGTAAGTGCAATCGTTCCGGGAGTGATGGCGCAGACAGGGATGGAGACGGCAGAGATTGTGCAGGGAGTCGTAAAGGAGACAAAGCCGGATATGATCCTGGTGATCGATGCGCTGGCGGCAAGAAGCAGTAAAAGACTGAACCGGACCATACAGATCTCGGATGCCGGGATCCATCCCGGAGCGGGTGTGGGGAATCACAGAAGCGTGATCACGAAAGAGACGATGGGAATCCCGGTGATCGCGATCGGTGTTCCGACGGTAGTGGATGCCGCAACGATTGTAAATGACACGATGGAGAATTTTATTGCGGCACTGGAGACGTCGGAGAATTTGAAAGGGGTAGGTGTCGTATTGCAAGGATACAATTCTGCGGAAAAAAGTACGAACTGGTAAAAGAACTGATCGCACCACATCTGAACGGAATGTTCGTAACACCGAAAGATATCGATGAGACGATAAGAAGGATCAGCTATACCGTCTCGGAGGCATTGAATCTGTTATTTTCAGGAAAAGCAGGGGAATCAGGAAAAAAAGAAGAAACAGCATAGAAAGCGAGATGACTGCATACCTTACCTTTAGAAAGTAGAGCGTAAGATTAACAAAATATCGGGGTGTGCAGGTGTGAAAGAACAAGACATGCAGAGCAGATGCAAAAAAAGTATATACAGCATGCGGTGAGGATCATTGCCGGATGTTTTCTGATCTGTATCATGAAAGAAACAGGTGTCGGAACCGGAATAATAAATGGAAGGGTTTTTGCAGAAAAAGGGAAACAGGAGATTGCGGACGGTGCTGTCAGAATGATGCTGCCGGCACTTGTCTATGCGGCAGAAAAGGATCAGACGGATACTCCGTCAAAGGATCTGGCATGGGAAGTGATGCGGTGGTTATGGCCTGCCGGTGCATTTATGACAGAACAAGGGAAGGAAGAGACGGCCGGCGAAGATTCCAGGACGTATGCCATGATACTGGAAAAACAGGAAAATGATGAGAACGCCGTAGATAAAAATGGCAAACTGATCACACAGAATCCGGATACAGAGGAGAAGGAGACATGGAAAACACCAGTGGTAAAAGCAGATATTTCCATGGAAAAGCTAAGAGATTATGAATATCTTATGAGTCATTTCTATACCGTGGACAGCAGTACTATGGCAGATGAGGGACTGATCAATGCAGATAAGCTGATGGGAAAAGATATGAAATTAAATCCGGATACAAAAGGGGCTAAAGTTCTGATCTACCACACGCATTCCCAGGAACAATTTGCAGATTCTGTTCCGGGAGATGCCGGTACATCAATTGTGGGAATGGGGACGTATCTGTCTGAACTTTTGAATCAAAAGTATGGAATATCCACATATCATCACGAAGGGGTATATGATCTGGTGAATGGGAAACTGGATCGGAGTAAGGCGTATCAGCTTGCAGAGCCGGATGTGCAGAAAATACTGAAAGAGAATCCGGCTATCGAAGTTGTGATCGATCTTCACCGGGATGGCGTGGCGGAAGGGACGCACCTGGTGACAGAGATAGACGGTAAGCCGACGGCGCAGATCATGTTCTTCAACGGGCTCAGCAGGACGCGGGCAAATGGAAATATCAGTTATCTGTCCAACCCATACCTGGAAGATAACCTGGCATTTTCCCTGCAGATGGAGATTGCAGCGGCAACATATTATCCGGGATTTGCCAGACACATTTTTCTGCGTGCGTACCGTTATAATATGCATTTCAAGCCAAAGACACTTCTGATCGAAGCCGGAGCGCAGACCAATACAGTGGAAGAGATGCGCAATGCGATGGAGATTCTTGCAGAACTTCTGCATCAGGTGTTGTCTTGATTCAAAAATATTTTTATGATAAGATATTCAAAGTATGGAAAAATCTGTATGATCCTTATGAATAATATATGACAGAATAGCTTTCGGCATTTTTCATACGGATGAAACGGAGAAAGGATATAGAAAGAATGGCGAAAAGAATACATATGATGCGGGCAGTATCGCGATCCTGGAAGGACTGGAAGCGGTAAGAAAAGACCCGGAATGTATATAGGAAGTGTTTCTACCAAAGGCCTGAACCATCTGATCTATGAGATCGTGGATAATGCGGTGGATGAGCACCTGGCTGGATACTGCAACGAGATCCATGTGACATTTGGAAAAAGATGGATCAGCAACGATCGCAGATAACGGACGTGGTGTGCCGGTAGACCTTCATGCGACCGGCGTATCGGCGGCACGTGTGGTATATACGACACTTCATGCGGGCGGAAAGTTCGACGATTCGGCATACAAGACCAGCGGGGGACTCCATGGTGTCGGTTCCTCTGTCGTAAATGCATTGTCAACTTATATGGATGTACAGATCAGCAGGGACGGATATATCCATCATGACAGGTATGAACAGGGAAAACCGGTGATCGAACTGGAAGATGGATTATTGCCGACGATCGGAAAGACAAGAAAGACCGGAACGAAGGTGAATTTCCTTCCGGATGATACCATATTTGAAAAGACAAAGTTCAAAGCAGAAGAGGTAAAAAGCAGGCTTCATGAGACAGCGTATCTGAACCCGGATCTTAAGATCGTGTTCGAAGATAAGAGGGGAGCGGAGCCGGAACAGGTCATTTATCATGAGCCGGATGGAATCCTTGGATTCATCCGCGAACTGAATCACAAAAAAGAAGTCGTGCATGATCCGGTGTATTTCAAAGGGGAAGCAGAAGGCATCGAAGTTGAGGTGGCTTTCCAGTATGTCAATGAGTTCCATGAAAATGTGCTTGGTTTCTGCAATAATATCTATAATGCAGAGGGAGGAACGCATCTGACCGGATTCAAGACGACGTTTACGACAGCAATCAACCAGTATGCAAGAGAACTTGGAGTTTTGAAAGAAAAGGATGCGAATTTTACCGGGGCGGATATCCGTAACGGTATGACTGCAATCGTATCGATCAAACATCCGGATCCGAGATTCGAAGGACAGACCAAGACAAAGCTTGATAACCCGGATGCGGCGAAAGCCTGTAGTAAGGTGACGAATGATGAGATCATCCGCTTTTTTCGACCGGAATCTTGAGACCCTTAAGAAGGTGATCGGATGTGCAGAAAAGGCGGCAAAGATCCGCAAGACGGAAGAACGTGCGAAGACCAATCTGCTGACAAAGCAGAAATACTCATTTGACAGTAACGGAAAGCTTGCCAACTGTGAGAGCCGTGATGCGTCAAAATGTGAGATTTTCATTGTGGAGGGGGATTCTGCCGGAGGTTCTGCAAAGACGGCCAGAGACCGTATGTTCCAGGCAATCCTGCCAATCCGTGGTAAGATCCTGAATGTGGAAAAAGCAAGTATCGATAAAGTACTGGCAAACGCAGAGATCAAGACAATGATCAATGCATTTGGCTGTGGATTTTCCGAAGGATACGGAAATGACTTTGACATCAGAAAACTGCGTTATGATAAGATCATCATCATGGCTGATGCGGACGTGGACGGTGCCCATATCTCGACACTGCTCCTGACGTTGTTCTACCGCTTTATGCCGGAACTGATCTTTGAAGGACATGTCTATATTGCGATGCCGCCTCTTTACAAGGCGATGCCGAAGAAGGGCGAAGAAGAGTATCTGTATGATGACAAAGCACTGGAAAAATACAGAAAGACACATGACGGTCCATTTACCTTACAGAGATACAAAGGTCTTGGAGAGATGGATGCGGAGCAGTTGTGGGAGACTACCCTGAATCCGGAGACCAGGATCCTGAAACTGGTAGAGATTGAAGATGCAAGAATGGCATCCAGTGTAACCGAGATGCTGATGGGATCGGAAGTACCGCCGAGACGTTCCTTTATTTATGAGAATGCAACGGAAGCGGAACTTGATATATAGAATAGGAGAGAGAAAATGCAGGATTCACAGATCGTCAGAACCGAATATTCGGATGTGATGAAAAAATCATATATTGATTATGCGATGAGTGTAATCATTGCCAGAGCCCTGCCGGATGTAAGAGATGGTTTGAAACCGGTACAGAGACGTACACTTTATGACATGCATGAACTGGGAATACGGTATGATAAACCGTACCGTAAGTGTGCGCGTATCGTCGGAGATACCATGGGTAAATATCACCCGCATGGGGACAGCTCCATCTATGATGCACTGGTGGTCATGGCACAGGAATTTAAAAAATGGGATGGTCCTTGTAGACGGACACGGTAACTTTGGTTCGATCGAAGGAGACGGTGCAGCGGCAATGCGTTATACCGAAGCGAGGCTTGCTAAGATCACGCAGGAAGCATATCTGGCCGATCTGGACAAGGACATTGTAGACTTTGTGCCTAACTTTGACGAGACAGAGAAGGAACCGGCCGTACTTCCGGTACGTATTCCGAACCTTCTGGTCAACGGTGCGGAAGGCATTGCGGTCGGTATGGCAACCAGTATCCCGACACACAATCTGGGGGAGGTTGTGGACGGGGTGAAAGCCTACATGAAAAATGATGAGATCACGACCCGACAGTTGATGAAATATATCAAAGGACCGGACTTCCCGACAGGAGGAATCGTGGTCAATAAGGACGACCTGCCACAGATATACGAGACAGGAACCGGAAAGATCAAGATCCGCGGAAAAGTTGAAGTGGAAGATGTGAAGGGCGGAAAGAAGCGTCTGGTTATCACAGAGATCCCGTATACGATGATCGGTGCGGGAATCGGAAAATTCTTAAATGATGTCTGCAATCTGGTGGAGACCAAGAAGACAACGGATATCGTAGACATTTCCAACCAGTCATCCAAAGAAGGCATCCGTATCGTCATCGACCTGAAAAAGGGGGCAGATGTAGAAAACCTGACCAATATGCTTTATAAGAAGACCAGACTGGAAGATACTTTCGGAGTAAATATGCTGGCAGTTGCAGACGGAAGACCGGAGACTATGGGCCTGAAACGTATTATTGAGGCACATGTAGATTTCCGGTTTGACATGGCAACGAGAAAATATAATACACTGCTGAAGAAAGAACAGGATAAAAAAGGAAATCCAGGAAGGTCTGATCAAAGCGTGTGATGTAATCGACCTGATCATTGAGATATTAAGAGGAAGCCAGAGCATAAAAGATGCAAAGGCATGTCTGGTGAACGGTGAGACAGAGAATATCAAAT